>Ga0105237_10000179_pt1 | contig 89808 bp, 76 predicted proteins | sample KBSC24metaG_FD_81520 | JGI IMG/M metagenome (GOLD analysis project Ga0105237, IMG submission 81520) | Corn rhizosphere microbial communities from Kellogg Biological Station, Michigan, USA - KBS C2-4 metaG | ecosystem: Host-associated > Plants > Roots > Rhizosphere > Soil | place: Michigan, USA...
AGGATCGGCGCAGAATTATTTGTCTTATGCCATTGATTATGCCGCAGCGGGTTTATTTACTGAAGCATCGGCATTATTGGTCCATGCACTTTTAGGAACAAACACCAGCCCACTCGTCTATTATTATCTGGGCTGGTTTAGCCATGAACTTGGGAACCGGGAAGAAGCGCAAACCTGGTTCCAGAAAGCCGCAGAAGCAGATTCCTATCTTTGTTTTCCAAACAGACTGGAAGATATTAAAGTATTGGAGCTTGCCATGACCGTCAATCCTTCGGACGCCAAAGCGCCCTATTACCTCGGCAATTTATTTTATGACAAAAGGCAATATCAGGAAGCGGTTAGTAATTGGGCATATTCCATGGAACTGGATGATACTTTTCCAACAGTAATACGCAACCTTGGCATTGCATATTTTAACAAATTGAACGATCCTGAAAAGGCGCTGCAGTTTTTTGAAAAAGCCTATGCCCTTGATCCTTCAGATGCGCGCATTTTAATGGAACTGGACCAGCTCTACAAAAGACTAAACAGAACTCCGCAAACGCGTCTTCAGTTTCTAAATGCCCATATAGAAGTAGCCAATCAAAGAGATGATCTCTATCTGGAACGTATTGCCGCACTTAATTTCTCTGGCGATTATGAGGATGCTTTGTCTTTAATCAGGAACAGGCAGTTTCATCCCTGGGAAGGCGGAGAAGGAAAAGTATCCGGACAGTACAGGTATAGTCTTGTCCAGCTTGCCAAAAAAGCCATTGCAGATGGAAGCTATGAACAGGCCATTACTTTCCTCGAACAAGCGCAGCACTATCCTGTTAACCTTGGCGAAGGAAAATTATTCGGAGCACAGGAAAACGATATCTATTACTGGCTGGGTTGTGCCTATCAGGGCTTGAAACAAACCGATCTTGCAAACAACTATTTCGTAAAAGCAACCATAGGCCTCGAGGAACCCTCTGCAGCCATGTTCTATAATGACCAGCAGCCTGATCAGATTTTTTACCAGGGTCTGGCATGGAGAAAGCTCGGCGAAAAGGATAAAGCCACAAATATTTTCAAAAAATTGATTGCCTATGGAGAAGAACATGGCAATGACGAAGTAAAGGTCGACTATTTTGCGGTGTCCCTACCTAATCTGCTCTTATTTGAAGACGACTTATCCTTAAGAAATAAAGCGCATTGTTATTTCATGCAGGGTTTGGGTTACGTGGGTTTGGAAAAGCCAGCAGAAGCCAAAACCTTTTTATCGAAGGTACTGGAACTGGACGCAGAACACCAGGGTGCGAAAACGCATCTGTTGATGTTGGAGCTTATAGAGGGTTAATTGATACGCCAGGCTCAGTCCTGGCGTAACTGGAATTGCATATAATATTGAGGCGGAAAAGATCTTTTACATCTTACTTATTCTAACGGCTTCCTTGTAATCCAATCAAGATAATTTTCCTGATCAACAATTGTAAATTCAGCTTCTGGATACGCTTTATCAAAAGCAATTGGCTTTTTTGCATTATTGTTTTTCCATTTACACTCAAATGCGTGTAAACGTCCATTGTAAGATTCTATAAGATCTATTTCCTGTCCATCATAAGTTCTCCAAAAGAAATATTGGGGCTGATAGCGATTATAGGTATTGTTCTTAATTCTTTCACTCAGCACATACTGCTCCCAAAGTTGTCCAACATCATTACGCTGACTTAATGCACTAAAATTATTGATTAATGCATTTCTCAGGCCATTATCAAAAAAGTACCATTTCTTACTTTTAGTTACTTCTTTACGCAAATTGTTGCTATAACCCGTTAAGGGATAAATAATAAATACTTTAGTAAGCAGATCCAGATATCTTTCAACGGTAGCCCTGTTTAACTGCAAGCTATTACCCAATTCAACAGTACTCACCTGACTTCCAACCTGCCAAGCCAACATTTGCAGCAACTTATAAATCACATCCGCTCCTTTTACAGTTTCCAGGGTCAACAAATCCTTTAACAAGTAACTGCTTACCATTTGTTTCAAATAATTTTCCTTTTCTAAAAAGCTATCAATATGCCACAATTCAGGATAACTTCCATATACCAATCTTTGCTCTAAGTTACGAGTGGTCGTCATGTAATCTTCAACTGTCGATAGTTCTGCCTGTGCAATCGGGTACAATTGGTAAACAAGATTTCTCCCCACCAAAGGTTCACCCGCAGCATATACTAAATCAAAGCTGCTACTACCTGTTACGATAATTGTTATACCCTTAATGCCATCGATCATTAATTTTAAAATCTTCCCTATTTCCGGAATAGTTTGGGCTTCGTCAATAATAACGATCTTTTTTCCAGATATTAACTGTACATAGTTAGAAATCGTCCTACGTTGCAAGATCTCAGAAACCTGCATATCTTCTCCCTGCAACAGGAGCGTATCTTCCGGATATTTATTGACTATATTTTCAATTATAGTTGTTTTGCCCGTACGTCTAGTACCATAAAGCATCAGGACTTTCTGAGCTCCAATTTTGGCAACCATCTGTTGTTGGATTAATCTGGGAATATTCATTTTTAAAAATTAGTCTAGTCAACCGTCGTAATTTATGCAAATTAGTCTAGTCAACCATCGCAATTTACAAAAAAATCAATTATAATTTAAACCACAGCATCAGGTACAGCATCAGTCCCAACTTACCTCTTAAAACTTTCAACGCTCTTTTGATCTGTGTGCTTACCGTTTGTTCCGATATCCCCAACTGGGCCGCAATTTCTTTGTGGCTCAGATTGGACACCCGGCTCATTAGAAACACTTCCCTCATTTTCTCCGGCAGGCCTGCAATTTCCTTATCAATAACAAACTGTAACTGCTTTTCCCTGATCTGATAGTCTGTGGTACCTTCCCACTCCTGGGCAAAATGACTCAAAGAAATAAAATATCTGGATTGAACATCTTTATGACCAACCAGGTCCAGAACCTTGTGCCTGACGGCCATCATCAGGTAGCCACCAAGATTGGTTTCTGGATTGATCTGTTCTCTTTTAGTCCAGAGTCCGGCAAATACATCCTGCACAATATCCCTGGCTTCTTCCCTGTCCCGGATCTTCTTATAAACGTGAGAAAATAATAAGCCTTTGTATTTGGCAAAGATCTGGGCAAAAGCCGTGGTATCGCCTTGCTTTAAAAGTCCAGTTAATTCGCTGTCGCTAAGTGTGCTGTAAGAAGTCATTTGGTTAGCCGGTTATTTAAAGATACTCAATTCTCCTCCAATGTTAAATAATATAATTCAATGTGAGGTAATTAAACATTTAACCTATTGGTAAATATATAGCATATTTAGAAAACAACCAAAACTTTGTTTTGCCAAAAATCTCAAAAATATGAGTCCTGATTTCAATCGGGTTTTTGCATTCCATGAACCGTCCTTCTATATACCTCATCCTTTGTTCGGAGAATGCTCAGGGAAAGCTCCATAACAGGGGGTTTCTATTGAACGAAGGATGAAGAAATGCAAATTTACTGAACAACGATACTGCTCTGAGATACAAATGAGGTAGAACTTGAGACTGAGTATATTTACTAGATTTTGGCTAATTTAATGGCATACCTGATCTTTTCATCCAGGTCTCCGGCTGCTTGCTCCAGCATTCCTAAACATTCCTTTAGATCCGTATCACCTGCTTTTAATAATTCAACAAGGCCCAATATACTCACCAGAGGCCCTCTGAGTTCATGGGATTGAATGTGGGCGATTTCCCTTAAGGATTCATTCTGTTGTATAATCACCTGCTCTTGTGCTTTGTGCTGAGAAATGTTAGAGGCATTGATCAGCAAACCTATAATTCTTTGATCCGAATCCCGGACAGGGTCATAACAGACTTCTAAAAAAATAGATTCTTCATCGTATTCGATTTCCTGTTCCATTCTCACCCGGTTTCCAAGTAAAGCTTTTTTACAGCTCAGATAGAACAGCTCACGGGCTTGTGGTCTAAGCAGATCCAGCATATACGCCCCACGATAGATTTCAATGCCGCTAATGCCTTTAAAAAAGGCTGCACAGGTTTTATTATAGTCAAGTACCTTGATTTCTGTATCGAGCAATAAATGAATACCTGATGAACTTTCAAAGAAAGCACGTTGCTGTGTTTTTACTTCGTTGATCCGTTCCATTTCAAGAATCCGGACGATCTGCCGGCTCAGCAGCTCCATGGTTTCGATTTGTTTAGGAACCACTCTTCCGCGTCTGGTGTCCATTACACTTAAAGTGCCAACAATAAAATCTCCGCCTGATATAATAGGTACACTTGCAAATAAGCGGACACCTTTTGGCCAAACCTCATTTTCAGGGATGCCGACCTGAGCTTTGATAAAATCTTCTTCACCACGACGCAAACTCAGACAAGCGAATTTAGTTTCGCATACCTCGGCACATAAAGCCACCAATCCCTGTATATCCAGTTCATGATAAAGCCCCAGTTTCTTGGTTATATCCGGTTTTCTGCTTTGGTTCATGGTCTTGCTTTTAGCGTTTTAAAGCAACTCATTACAAATATAAGGGCAGACCAATTTATTTAGGTTATCTGAAGAGCCCGGTTCTGTACATTGAACAAACTGAACAGGCGAACCTAATAGGCATTGTCTTCCCCCTTCATCAAATTAATGATGGTCATAAATACAATTTTTACATCAAACATGGCCGTCCAGTTCTCCAGGTAATAAATATCCAGCTTTACCCGGTTCTCCATGGCCTGCCTGTCTTTGGTTTCTCCTCTGAACCCATTTACTTGTGCCAGTCCGGTGATCCCTGGTTTTAAGAATTGGCGCACCATGTACTGGCTAATGATCTCTTTATATTCTTGTGTATGCTTCAGCATATGCGGACGCGGCCCAACCACACTCATATTCCCTATGAAAACATTAAAAAACTGTGGCAGTTCATCCAGGCTTGTACGTCTCAAGAACCTTCCCAGAGGTGTAATCCGGTCATCTTCTCTGGAAGCCTGATGTACATCAGACCTGTCGTTTACCTTCATACTCCTGAATTTATAACACCAGAAAGTCTCATCGTTCCTGCCTGATCTTTTTTGTTTAAATAATACCGGGCCCTTGCTTTGCAATTTAATCAGGATGGCCAGCAGTGGAAACAGCCAGCTCAAAATAAAAACGATCACCAGCGTACTGAACATCAGATCAAATAAGCGCTTTTTAAACCTGCTGCCCATTTCCTCCAGCGGTTCATGCCTTAAAGTGATCATCGGAAACTCACCGCCCAGATTAGTTACTGTATAAGGTGAGCCCAGAGTTGCCTCAAAATCAGGTATGAATTTTAAACGTATACACTGGCGTTCGGCTTCCTCTATCAGAGGAACAACCTCTGGCATTCGTTCCAGTTTGACCGCAACATAAATATCCATTACGCCCAAACAGGCCACTTCAGCCAGCCTGGAGGAAATGGCCCCTGCACCTGAACCAGCTGTACTATACATCAGATTGTCATCGCACACCGTACCGTAAAAATGGATATTTTCCTGCTTTTTAAAATAAGCTGCGATGCGCTCTGCAGTAAGATTTGAGCCCATAACGGCTACTTTTTTTGCCAACTTAAATTTATCCAGGAAACGATATTGGATAACGGTTCCCAAAAATCTGTTCAGAATAAATGAAAATGCCAGAATGGTATAGAAAACAACTAAAAAGGTTTTAGAAAAATTCATGTTCTTGGCCAGCATCAGATAGGCTGTAAATAAAAGCATATGCAAAGCAATACTTCTCCATGTACCGCGATATATACTTTCGAGCCTGCGGGTTCCATTAAAATTATACAAACCAAAAACGGCTGTGTTAAACAACCAGGTCAGATTACAGACCACGATATAGTGCTGAGACAATTCTGCAGATACAGTTTTACCTAACAATACGGTAATTTTGAAAGCCACCAGGTAAACCAGATTCAACATCATCAGGTCGGTAATCATCAGTACGTACCTTAACAAATAAATATATCGCGTCTGCATAAAATTTGCGTTCTAAGTACCAAGCATCAAAAATCGCAAAAACTAAACCGTCAACACCTTAACAACTGATAATGAACAAAATGAATAATTATGTTTTACTTATTTACCTATTGAATATTTGATGCAAAATCTCTTCTTTATTTAAAGCAGTCGCTGCAAATTCCCTGGCTCTTTTTCTCTTCAGCGAGTAATCCCTGTTGCAGCAGTCTAAAATGGCATTTTTTAATTCGGTTTCGTCTTCAGGCGGAATGACTACACCGATATTGTACTGGGTGATCACGTCATATAATGACGTATCCTCATTCGCCGTAACCAACACCAGGCCTCCAACAGCCAAAATGGTTGTCAGCTTAGAGGGCATCACTAAATCGCTTGCATCTTTTTTTTGCAGCACCAGGTGTACAGTTGCTATGTTTAAAAAGTCATTGAAGATCTCTTTTTTCTGTAAGGGAAAAAAGTACACGTTTTCAAGGTCATCTGCGGCTTGTACCAAGTGATCTTTATAAGGCCCCGTACCGCAAATGAGCAACCGGATCTTTGGATAGGACTGCAATTCTCTGGCTACCCGGATCAAAGCATCGAGGCCTTGTTTTTCTCCAATACTTCCGGAATACAGAACCAACTGATCTTCTGGCTGGAATCCCCAGCGGCTTTTCAATGACCCGGGGTGATCAAGCGGAAAATAGAGCGTTGTATCTACCCAGTTTGGAAACAGCATCACCTGGCGCTGAACTTTCGCCAGCAACTTTTTACGCATTCCTTCTGAAATCGTGCTGACCAGATCTGATTTTTTTATAACCCGCTTTTCCAGAGCAAATAAGATGGAAAAGATCCAATCTGGCTTGAGCATTTTCAGCTCCTTTGCCGCATCAATCTGCAGGTCCTGAATATGATAATGTACAGGTGTACCTTTAAAAAAGCGATAGAACAAGCCCAGGAAACCAAGGTGAAATGGCGGTGCGATAACCATACACAGATCATATTTCTTTTTGAAAAGCAAGCGAAAAACAACAAAAAAGGCGCTTAAGAAAAATGTCGCTTCATGAATCATCCTCTTCATACCGCCAGGTTTAGCTGGAACATACATCGGGCAGCGATAAATGCTGAGTCGATGGTTTGGGGATTCTTTGCTGTAAAAGAAATTGCGGTAGGGCTTTTGCACTTTCCAGTCCGGATAATACGGATAGGCAGTAATCATTGTTGTTTCGTAGCCCTGATTTGTCAGCCATTCCAACATTTCTCCCGTATAACGCCCGATTCCAGTCAGTTCGGGAAAGCAATTGATACCAATAACCAGTACACGTTTTTTCATGGATTCCACCTTTCTTTTACAAATACTGCCGGATTGCCTTTATAAATGCCATTATCATCCAGGGTATGAGACACCACTGCCCCGGCACAAACTACTGTATCTACACCTATGGTAATTCCGGGTCCAATAAAACAACCGGCACCAATCCAGCATCCATCTTTTAAAATGACTGGTCCGTTTTTATATTCCATGGTACTGATCTTGTAATTGTGATTACCCCCACAAATAAAGGCCCGCTGGGAAATGCAAACATTATTTCCGATACTGATGGGTTCAAAGTTTAAGATACAAACTTCCTCTCCCAGCCAAACTGCCTCACCTATGCTCAGTTTCCATGGAAAATGAATATTTACCCTGGGTTTAATGACCAGATAGCGGTTTACTTTAGCACCGAACAGGCGAAGCAACGCAGCTTTAAATGCACTCGGAAATGGAAAGGCACTTAAAAAAAAGACCATCTTGACCAGGTACCAGCATATCTCTTTGAACTTCGAGGCGCCTCTGTCCATACCTATAGATGGGTCAAAACTTCTCAGGTCCACCCGGGATCTAGAACCTTGCATGATGTGTATTTTTAAGTGTTTGACACAATAGGGTTCCCGCACTGTTTTCGGAATAATATTTTTCATAACAGTGACTGGCATTAAATCCCATAGCCTGTTTTTCCTCTGCATTTAGGTTAAGCCATTGTTGAAGCTGTTCAACAACACCTTCAAGGTGATCATTTCCAATAATCCCAGCTCCTGAGTCCTCTATTTCTCTATAAATGTTTACCTGGTTGGAGATCAGCACCGGTTTACCACAGGCTAATGCTTCTACTACAGCAATGCCAAAATTTTCCTGGTGGCTGGGCAGAATAAAGGCTTCGCAATTATAAAAAGCGCCCCATTTGGCCGGCCCTTCCAACATTCCGGAAAAAACTATAGACGAGGATCCCTCTGCCATTTGCTGTAGTTCCTTCCCATAAGGGGTGTCCAGCCCTGGACCTGCAATAACAAGTACAGGCAAATTCTTATTTAATTTCTGTAGTTCCTGATAGGCATTGATCAGCAGGTTTACCCCTTTTTTCTGATGGATACGGCCAAGAAACAAAAAATAAGGTGTTCCTGCAGCCCGGGGGCAAAGTTTAAAAAACTGCATACCCATCTCCATTTTAAAAGAAGGGGGTTGCTGAATTCCAAGACCAACAATATGCTCCTTTTTTGGATGATAGGGTGTAAAATTTTCTCTTGCGAGAATCTTTTCAGTTTCGCAAGTAAACAACAGGGCATCTGCAGAATTAACCAGCTGCCGTTCTGTAAACCTCCAGAAAAACAAGTTCCGGATGGCTTTGAGTTTACGCCCTTCGGCCTTCTGAAAGTAGGGATCCAACATTCCATGCGGCATTACTAAAAGATTAATCTTTAGAGATTTAATTTTTTTCCAGGCCTTATACACTGCAAAGCTTTGGTATTGCCATAAGCCATGAACTAAAATATTGCTATAACGTTGTATGTTCCGGTTAAGCCAAAAACCTATATTGGCGTGGTAGTTCCAGGCCGTTTTGCCCCTTCCAAGCGCATGTATTTTAAAAGTATCTTCATACAAATAACTGGCATCTGCCGGATCTAAACATAGAACCTCATGCTGCAATTCTGGTGTAGAACTATAGTAGATCATATTTCTGACGGCTTGGCTTAAGCCTCCGGCTTTCGGATCCAGGGTGGGCAAAACGTGTAAAATTAACATAGGTAGGATGATTTAAATATTCTTCACGGTATGGTATAGGTAGTAGTACTGATTTGCAATTTCATCCGGATCAAAACGGGTTTTATTCTTTCTTCCTTTTTCCAGGAGCGACTCCCTGTACCGATCGTCTTCGATTACTTTAAGAATGCCTGCTCTTATCGATGCAACCTGGTAAGGATCTACCAGACAAGCAGCATCGGCAGCTACCTCCGGCATTGATGAAATGGAACTGGTGACCACGGCACGTTCAACGGCATTGGCCTCTACAATGGGCATCCCAAAGCCTTCGAACGTAGATACAAAGGCCAGGATGTCGCATTCCTGGTATTTCTCCAGTAAACGTTCGTTAGAAATGTTATACTCATTACTGTAGTCGGTCTCGTGGCTGCGCAATGCCTCCAGGTATTCTTCGTTCAGTTTTCCTACGATTGTGAGGTGGCAGGAAATTCCTTTCAAAGCTTCTATGAGCCGAAGCAGATTTTTATTGGCTCCTGTCCCTATATGCAGGATGACCGGCTTTGCCTTGTTAAAGAGCTTGGGAAATGGTGTATACAGAGGATCAATCGCTACGGGAATCACTTTAATCTTTTCTGGCTTGCAGCCTGTGTAGGCAATGATTTCCTGTTTGGTCACTTCCGAAATTGCGGTCACTACAGCCGCTTTCTTAACTGGTGCACTGAGGTACAGCCATTTCACTATTTTTTTGGCCAGCCCTGTTTTCCGGGGCATCATACCGCAATCCAGAACGGTAAGCACCACTCTTTTTTTCCTCATTAACAGGTCTAAAAAATGAACCTCCCCAGTAATGTGGTTAACGTCTCTGCCCTGTCTGAAAGCGGCTTCTGCAATATTGACCAATTTGGTATAATAGCCATCATTGTAGCATTTGCAGATGTATACCCGGGCATTAATCCGGTCTGCAAGTCTCTTTCTGATGTCTTCAAAAATATATTCCACGCTAAAGCTAAACCCCTTGCGCGGCCGCCTTTGAAAATAGTTGACTTTAATCTTTTCCATTAGCCATTTCCTCCTCTATTAAGGTTTTCAAAACATCGTAAAAGGACAGGTCGTAGGTCCAGCCCAGTTGTATTTTTGATTTGGAATTGTCTCCATAGATATCCTCTATTTCTGTAGGCCTGAATAGTTTCTCATCAATGACCAGGCGGTCCATCGAAACATCTAGTTCCTTAAACACGCATTCAATAACCGACCTGAGCGTTACCGAACGGTTGGAGCAGATCAGATAATCATCTGGACTATCCTGCTGCAACATGAGATACATGGCCTCAACGTATTTAGGTGCCCAGCCAAAATCTCTTTTGATGTCGATATTACCTACTTCCAGGGTTTCAGCAAGACCCTTTTTAATCTTAATGGCCTGTAAGATGACCTTCTTGACAAAGAAATTCTCACTCCTGAGGTAAGATTCATGGTTAAACAAAAATCCACTGCAGCCAAATAAACCATAAGATTCCCTGTAATTTTTGGTGATCCAGTGTGCAGAGGCTTTTGAAATGCTATACGGACTGATGGGGTTGATGTAGGTGGTTTCTTTGATGGGCAGTTCAGAATCGCCGAAAACTTCACTACTGGAAGCCTGGTAAAATTTGGCCGGCGAGTCCAGCATTCTTAATGCTTCGAGGATGTTCAGTACAGAAACGACATTAAACTGAATGGTTCCAATGGGTTGCCTGAAAGACAGGGAAACGGAACTTTGCGCGGCCAGATTATAGATCTCGTCGGGCTTATATTCTTTAATGGTGGCCATCACCTGCGAAAGATCGGCGAGGTCACATTCCACCAGTTCTACCTCATCCTGAATACCCAGGTATTTAAGGCCTTTTCGGTTGATGGTATGATAACTTCTGATCAGTCCAACGACCTTATAGTCTTTCTGGCACAACAATGCCGCCAAATAAGCGCCGTCCTGTCCGGTGATACCGGTAATAATTGCTGTTTTCATAGATGATCTGTTTCTTTATGATGGTGCATAGCGGCTATGATAAGCCCTCCTGCAAGTACACTAAAACCAAGAGCAGTGGGTTGTGCCCATTGTCCCTGGGGGATTACGGTTAAACCAAAACTGAGCAGCATCCATGGAAGCATTTGCCCGTTTTGCAAATTCCTAACGGCATGAATGCTCATTTTGAAGCTTAAAGCCACACGCACCAGAATAACGCCGATGCCCATCAATGCCCCGAGTTCGCCGATTTGTCTGTTCCATTCTTCTTCAGAGACCAGAAATTTTCGGTCTCCGGTCAGCAAGGCGCTGCCCACATTCGTTCCCAAGCCTACTCCATGTCCGAAGAAGGGTTGATCAAGAGAGGTGGCAATGGCCGTCGCCATCCAGCCAAAGTAGCGGTTTCCGAAAGTTCCTTTTAGCCCGCCTTCGGTGGTACTGGCATTGGTAAAACGCTGCGTGAGTACTTTGGTGGCTGTTTGAAAGAAATTAAAATTACTCAACACAGCGAGCATAATAACAATTCCAATCCCGGCAAGCAGCACCCGGACGAAATTCTCTGGCTTTCTAAGCACAGTGACCAAAGCAAAGAAAACGACAATAATGATGGTAAAGCCCAGAGTACGGCTGATGGACAAAGGGATCACCGTGATAAGCGCTAATGTGGCACCACATAGGGCCAGTTTATTGACACCTTTTGGGTTGAGCCAGAAATACAGGATAAAACTGCCGGTAAGACCATAAAACAGGTGAATGCCATTGGTAAAAGAAAAGGTTCCCGGTGGTCTCAAATAGCCCATAGCCCCGCTAAAACCTGCTCCTGAACTGTCGCCGCCAACTCCCCGGTTTACAAATGCAGATTGCGGACTATAGAACTGCAAGGCAACGAGTAATGCCATTGGGATAGAGACCCAGAGTAAAAGTTTACCGATCTGAATGACATCCTCTTTATCCAGCGTTCTTCCGATGACAAAGATTAATGGAAAGTGCAGCAGGAATATCCTTGCCCCAAAGAGGGCAACAAAGAGATTACCGTGCCCGAAGATCAGCGCAGTTAAAATGGACAAAGCACCTATAATGACCATAATCCTGAGCAATACCGAAGAAGGGACCAGGTTTTTGTTCCAGGCCATCCAAAGCAGCAGAACTGCAAGCGGATCCCGGACGATCAGCAATGGTGATGCAAGGCCAGGCAAAACCCATTTACGCAAGGCCCCTTCAAAAATGAGCAGCAGCAGGTACAACCAAATCCCTCGTTTTAACCAGAGGTTTGGATCTTTATTTGGATGTGAAGAGTCGTTATACCTCATCGATCAGTTGTTTAATAATATGATCTGCATATTTTTCCCAGGTGTAGAGGGCAGCGTGTTCTGCTGCTATTTTCCCCATTTCCCTGGTTTGTTCTCTATTGTCTATATACCATTGTAGTTTCTCCGCGATAGCTTCCGGACTGCGGATGGGCACGCAAAAGCCCGTTTTTCCTTCCAGCACCAGATCTGATCCACCGGTATTGGGCGTGATGAGTAATGGCAATCCCTGGCTCATGGCTTCCTGCATGACCAATGCCCTTCCTTCTACTATAGAGGGAAGACAGAACACATCGCAACTTTGCATGAGTTTCAAAACTTCTTCATGCGGCCGGCTGCTTTCGTAGGTAAAATCTGTCATCTGGGTTTTATAAAAGCTTAGTGGTGCTTGCAGTGGCCCCATCACCACGAGCTCCACCTGCCCCGGCGGTAACATCTTTACGGCAGCAAAAAGATCTGCAAGCCCCTTTCGCTGTCCCATAGATCCCGCAAAGAGTATCCTTAAAGGCTGGTCAAAGGACTTGCTGCGTTGAAATTGCACAGGTTTTGGCGATCCAAAGGGCGACACGATAACTTTCTTTCCTGCAGCCCATTCAGGAAGAGAATGTTTGACGAAATCGCCAGGTACAACAACAACGTCGGCCAGTTCAAGCTCCTGTCTTTTACGTTGCAACTTGGTTTCAGAGTCATAAATTCCTCCACCCAGTGTTGCCGCCCATGCAGGCAACCGTCTGGCCTCTTCTTGCATTAATTTCCGTCCGGTTTCCCAGTAGGCAATAGGCAGGTCATAGATACATTTGAACCCGAGCTCTTTTGCTGCCCTAAAGGTTTCGAGTGCGGCATCTTCGTAAGCATAAACTGCATGTATGTTAGCTGTCGAAAGCAGTTTAGGCAATGCAGCAGCTACTGATTTATCCAGATCCTGATAGACCTGGTCTAAAGATGCAAAGCCTTTTTCATGTCGTACAAAGTGTTTCAACCCGAATTTTGGAAGTACATTTCTCAAAAGCTCCAGGAAAGGGCGGCTATGGATATACTTTGGTTCAAGGTTATAGGAACGTCTGGACAACTCTGTTCTCCATGATCCGGGTAGTCTGCTTATCCAGCTCGCCTCGGTGGGCAAAGCAACTGTGGAATAAAAACCAATCAACAAGCCATCTTCCTGAAGCCTCTGAAGCAGCGCTCTCACAAATTGGTTACCGGTAGGATGTGATATCAGAATCTTCATAAATTTCAACCAATTAACCAGGCCCTGTTCTCCGCAAGGAATTCGCAGGGGTTATAATTCAACTCTTCTATTCTCTTTTTATGGATCGGACTTGCAGGAGTTCCTGTCACAACGTGATAGGGAGCAACATCCTTGGTCACTACCGCCCTGGCCCCTACAACCGCTCCTTTTCCAATGTTTACCCCTGGCAGCAGCATCGCTCCCGTCCCGATCCAGACATAGTCTCCTATCGTGATTTTGCCTTTTACATGTTTCCATTCTGGATCATTCAAATCATGAGAAGCAGTAAGGATCTCCACGCCGTCATTGATGCAAACCCGCTCACCAATTTGGACTTCATCGTGTAATGCAATATGGACACGCCCCAGAAAACTGAGTTTTCCTACCTTCAGGTTGCGTTTGTGACCTTCTATTCTCACCAGGCCAATTTCGGCCAGGGGGTGAATCTCTGCACCTTTTAGGCCTAAACGAAACCGCTTCCAGTTTCTTCCCAGCACAGAAGGGAACAACAACAATCTTTTTGCCCAGGCGCGGTAAAACAGTGGAGAACTGAGCGGGAACCTGGCCCTCTTGTTCCATAAATATCTTAAGCTAGCCATAGGATTCAGCATTGGAGAGGTTCGCCATAAATTGTTCTGAAACCGATCTGACCGAAACATTTTTGGAGAAATCGGGCTGAGTTTGAAAAAACTGTTCAAGCTTACCGGGCTCGTAAACGGGTATATGAAGAGGGTTTTGTTTCTGAACAGGTCCAAACGGCTGCCATTCCCGGGCAACACCAATCAGATGAATCCCGTGGGCCATCATTGCTGCAACAGCGCCGCTTTTTTCTGCAAGCAGAATTGGCGTAGTAAACAATCCGAACCAAAGCTCTGTAAGTAATTTTGAAAGCTGGGTATTGTCTAATTCCCCAGTAATAATTGCAGATAAACCGGCCTGTTCCCATTCATTAATTATATTCTTTTGTTCCGGACCATTTCGACCTGCCACAATAAGTTTTAGATTTTTATGGTTTCGTTTTGCATAATCTGCAGCTTCTGCTGCAAAGGCTTTAACGGGTGCTCCATAATGTATGCCTCCAAAAAGAACAATATTAAGCTCATCCACCAGGGAATAATCCTGCTTCATTTTTTGACTGATGCGATAAGGGTCTAAGACGGGAATATTAGAAAAAAGAGGAAGTTTCTGAGCTAGATCCGTCAGTTTTTTCAATTCGTGCAGATAAACAGCGCAATGGGTGTGTACCAGGACGGGGTTTAGTTTTCTGAGCAGACCTTTGATCAACCGTCGTTGTGCCATGCCCAGGAGCCGGTGCTTTATATGGCTCTGTCTGTCCATTCCGATCCAGAGTTCATGAAACATAATGTGCCATTTCTGGTCTTTTCCAAGTTGTTTCAGGATTCCGGACAGCTGATAAGGCAAGCCTTTAGGATGAAATGAAAAAGGAACAAACTGAAGGCTCATAAAATCCGGATCTATGGAGCAAACAAAGGAATTCGCTTTGGCTACTTTTTCTTTTGCAGATAAATCGGCCGGAAGCCTCAGCTCAAGAGGTTCACCATTACCCATAGGCATCAGAGATTGAAAAGTATAACTTATAAAAGGATCATTTAATGCAAGCGCCCATATTTGATGACCATTTTTGATCAGTTCTTTACTTAGCTTCCTCACATAATCTCCCACGCCATCTTTCCCGGGCTCCAGGCTTCCACATACAAAAACAATCCTCATTGCTCCCTCCTCTCTCCGATTTTACGTGCCGGAACACCCGCCCATATTTCCATCGGCATTACCGTTTTCGTGACAACAGCTCCGGCACCAATCACGGCGCCATCACCTATCTTTACGCCTTTTAAAACCACTACATTACAGCCCAGCCAGACATCTTCACCAATGGAAATCGGCGCTGCCGGGCAATCCTGTTCGCTCATCGGAAATCCAGGTTCAATTCCATGGTTATGGTCTATAAACCGGCATCCGGAAGCAATTAAAGAATGGTCTCCAATCCCGATGTGGCTGGTAATATTGAATTCACAACCCGATCCGATAAATACGTGATTGCCAATCCGCACAGAAGGACCTGGTTTCCAGGCCGCATCATATTTAAAACGAATGCCTGCTTCCAGTTTACAGGCTCTACCGATTACGATCTGATGTGGCCAGTTCACTTGTATAGGGGGCAACTGTGTTTTTGAACCGATCTGCATGCCCTGCAACCGATACCAGGATTTTCTAATCCAGGCGCAAAAGACAGCAATCAGTCTGAACTTCAAAACAAAAAAGGCTTGGTGAATGCTCTTGTTCCCTTCCATAGTTTTCATCTATTGAAACAGTCTTTTATATTTTGTCTGGTAGTTGAGGTCCTTTCGCCGGGCCTTGATTAATTTTGCAGGTACCCCTCCCATAATTGAATAGGGTGCAACATCTTTAGTGACTACGGCGCCTGCTGCTATTAAGGCTCCATAACCTATGGTAACCCCAGGCAGTATGGTGGCCCGGGTTCCGATCCATACGAAATCCTCAATATGAACAGGCTTTTCTCTTCCCTTAAAATCAGTTGCTTCCGTATCATGATCAGCGGTAAGAATGAGTACTTCCTGCGAAATAGACACGTTTTCTCCGATGCTGATTCCTCCACGGTTATCGAGCCTGCATTTCTGATTGATCACAGAGTTGGCGCCAACAATTAGGTTCTTAGCGCAATCAAAACTGCAATGCATAAAAATAGAGCAACCAGGCCCCAGGCTCAGGTGCATGACTTTGCGGTAATAAAAATTTCTGATCCGCTGAGATGGAAAACCAGCAATCCATTCATTACAGAGGTATAATCTGAACTCGGAAAGTAACCTTTTAAAGCCTAATTTATTCTCCCGTTGTTCCATAAACTGATTTAAGTTGAAAACTTCGATACAGAAAATAACCACAGTATAAAATCAGACCGACCAATGCATTGATGATAGAAAGAATCAAGACCTGAGTTAACTCACTCAGGTCAATAAAGTAAATAAGCAATATCTGAGTAAGGATATTTACTGAAATATGTAATACCGGAGAAATTGCCCATCCTCTTGCAACAGAAAGGTAATTTACTATGCCCGACATCAAAACAATGCACCCGGAAATGGTTACCAATAATAAAGGGACTTCCAAATGTTCATACTTTTTGCCAAGGATATAAAGTACAGGTTCCGGGAAAAGATAAACTATACCGCAAGCCGTTACACTAATCAACAGCAACAGTAAAAGGGCTTGAAAAAACCTGCCGATCAGTATACCTGGTATTTCAGGCAAACGGGCAAAACGTGGGATCACCAGGGTGGAAAACATCACTGTAACAATACTGAGTACCCCGGCAATTCTTTCTAACGCGCCAACTTGTGCGATAGATTCGGTATTACCAAAAATAGAAATGAGCCATATGGTGATCTGGCTGGAAGTACAATAATAGATGGTACTGGGAATGGTTCTCTTCAACATTTGCTGAATGTCCTTCCGTACCTGCGAGTCTTCTTTCTGGCTCAGATCAGTAAACTTTAAGGCTGTTTTTTTTAATTTAATATTGGCCCATAAACGGGTTACTCCGCCAGCCAGCATAGCCGCAAATGTAAAGGGAAAGAATAAAAGTGTGCTTAGCAGAAGAATGAAGCGGGTACAGTTCGCAAAAACCTGGTTCTTTTGTAAGGCGGTGATATCCTGGTTTAGCTTTAAGGGCACCTCGAACAAGGTATCTGATAATGCGGCATAAAAAGCAGGGATCATGGAAACGGCTATTCCCAATGCCATCAGCCAGGAAGCTCCGTGATGCAGCAGCAGATAAATCAAGATTGGAGTGCTGACCAGAAGTGTTAACAAGGCAAATTTTTGCCGCAGATGAATGCCTGTTATGATCACCTGTCCGAGTTTTCCGGGATCTTGCCAAACTTTTCCGCCTGCAGCCAGAGTACCTGCGCCTATTCCGCTGTCAGCTAAAACCGTTACAGTAGCCAGCATGGTATTGGCCAGGGTATACAGGGCGTACTCTTTGGTAGGAAGCAGGCGGATAACTAAAATGCCGCTGATCAGTCCTAAAGCTTGTACCAGTAACTGCGCTAAACCTGTAACAGAAATGAGCCTTCCCCATTCCAGCAGTCTGGAATAGTAAGTATGTACAGGTATTTTACCGCTCATTGTCTTCATTTAGCTTTTTTTAAACCATTTTAAGAATGAACCCCGTTTGGTGTTCTTTTCTTCATAACCATATCCATAGCCGTAACCATATCCATAACCATAAGCCTGGGTGTATTTAATGTCATTAACCAGAATAGCGATGTTTTTCATTTTCTGACTGGTATAAATTTCCTGGGGAATATTGAGCTGATCTTTATACGTACAGGCTTGTCTGACTACATACAGATTAAGGTCTGCATACTTGCTCAACAACTGTGCATCGGTAACCAGGCCAACCGGAGGTGCATCCAGTATAATATAGTCAAAACGTTCTTTCAGCTCCCGGAGCAGCGATTCTGTACGGTCGTTCATGATCATCTCCGCCGGATTTGGTGGAATTTGACCAGAACTGATGATACACAAATTGGGATGTGTCCCGGTTGGCATAATGATGTTTTCCGGCTGCAGATCTTTGTTGACAATGTAATTGGTAAAACCAAAATCCCGGCTGAGATTCAGCTTATTGGTAAGATTGGGTTTTCTCAGATCCATTTCAATAACCACTACCTTTTTACCTGATATGGCCAGCACGGTGGCCAGGTTCAAGGAGATAAAGGACTTCCCTTCCCCAGACATACTGGAGGTTAAGAGTATGGTTTTTTCCTCACTCTTCAGAAAAAAAGACAGATTGGTTCGAAGGGTCCGGAATTGTTCTGAAATAGGACTTCTGGATTCCTGATCAACTACAATGGTTTGATTGCTCCGGTCATTGTGACCAATTTCACCAATTATAGGTACTTCGGTAAAAGTAGCGATCTGATCTTTGGAGGTAATCCGGGTATTAAGCTTATCGGTCAGTAAAATCAGCCCCACAGGTAAAAATAGCCCCAGCAGAAAACTATAGCCCAGTACATTGACTCTGATTGGACTGATCGGGCCAAAAGATACCGGAGGTTCTATGATCCTGCAATTGGAGATATTGGATGTTTTGGAAATGGCTGTTTCCTCCCTCTTTTTGAGCAAAAACACATACAGCTCCTGTTTAATTTGCTGCTGACGTGTTAAATCGAGATAAGTCCGCTCTACTGCAGGCACATTTTTTACCTGTCCGGCAATCATACTGGAATGCGACTGCAATCTGCTTCTGGAGATAAGTAAGGTTTTTCTTAAACTTCTTAGACTGGACAGCATATCTGCTCTTGCACCTGCAATCTGGGCATTCAGGTTCTGCATATAGGGGTTGTCTTCGGTTTGGCTCAGGCTCTTCTTTTCTTTCTCCATCACAATACTGTTGAACCTTTCTACCATGGCGCCAAAGGTGGGGTCTTCAAGCAAGGCGCCACTAGGTACAATCCGCTCTGAGGTTCCTGCAGTGCTCAGGTATTTTTCAATAGAATTGAGAATGCTGATCTGTGTTTCTACCTTGGCCAGATCTTCAACAGATTCTTTAGTGGAGCTGATGAGTTGTGTAGACTGTGCTGAAATATCGGCAAGTTTATTTTTCTGTTTAAAGTTTTGAACGGTTCCTTCGATATTGCCGAGTTCTTTACTGACATAGAGCAACCGGTTTTCAATGAAAGCGATCGTACTGTCGGCTACCCGGTTCTTATCTTCCAATGTACCGTGAATGTATGCTTCGATGAGTTTATTCAACACATCTTCCGCTTTTTTTGGGGTTTGGTCGGTGAAGTCGAGCGCCAAAATCTTGACCATCACAATAGGAATGCTGACATCCAGGCTTTTCATAAAGCTCATTGCGGTTTGTCCTACCCTATCCACCTGGATGGTATATTCCTGACCCGGAACCGCTTCTTCAGTGCCTTTTTCTATCTGTACTTTGCCCAGACCGGGAATACGAAACTGCTGATAGAAGCTTACCTGCCGGCTAAAGTCTTCTCCGTTAACCGAGATTTTGTTTCCTTCCATTTTAACTTCCAATACCTGGGGGAAAATGCTGTCGGGAGAATTAAAAAGCCGTAAAATGAATGGGGAGGTTTTATACAGCTCCACCTTTCTGATCTTACCTTTATGATAATAGGTAATGTAAGATTTCAAATCACGAACTACTTTCTCCATCAGGTGCCTGGTTTTTAAGACTTCAGCTTCCGCATCGGCACTGTTCCCCATTCCAAACTGTGCGCCAAAGGCCTTGGAAATGGCGTCATCGCCAGGATTAGGGGCCTTGTCTTCAGTAATCAGAATTTTAGATGTTGTTTTATAGACTGGTGCAGTATACCTTAAATAGAGAAATGCCAGAAAAAGGCATAACCCAAGAGAGATGACAAACCAGTACCAGTTTTGGAGGAACCTGGCCAACAATTGTTTAAAGTTGAACTGATTTTTCTCTCTGAAAAAATCTCCTTGAAGTTGTTTAGGGTTGGTCATGTAGTTCTGCTCTAGGAATTATAATCTTACTGCGGTAACGATGAGGGTGGCAACGGCCAGTATGATGGTGATGAACTGATTTTTAGGCGCATTATTGGCGGCTACTTTAGCCTTATTAGGCTCCACATAGATCACATCATTTTGTTTCAGGTAAAAATAAGGGGAGGCCATCAGGCTGGAAGAGCCCAGGTCCAGACGGATCACGTCTTTCCAGGTTCCATAATCACGGATCAGCATGATGTTTTGTCTTTTGCCGTAGATGGTGAGATCTCCCGCCAGGGAAATGGCATCTAATATGCTGACCTTTTCGTTCGGTACAATATAGGAGGCGGGTTTGGCTACCTCTCCCAATACCGTAACTTTAAAATTAGCGAAACGCAGTTGTATGGTGGGGTTTTTATAGTATTTAACAGCCTTTGCTCTGACGGCTTCCTTGGCGTCCATTGTATTGAGACCTGCTACTTTGATCATGCCCAGCATGGGTAACTCCACATAACCATTTTTATCTACCAGAAACCCGCTTACTGCTCCAGTGACAGCCGATGCATTTGCTGAGGGGGGATTCCCGGTTTGGTTAACGGGCAATGAAGCCGATGGGTCTATCGTTTGTACGGTAATGCTGAGAATATCATCAGTCTGGATGAGTGGTTCATGGAACTCTGTTGCAGGGATTTGTTTTACCCTGGAGGAATCCAGATCGGAGAAGTAAATCGCATTTTTGGTGCTTCCACAGGAAAAACATAGTGCGATGAACACCAGGACTCCTCCAAAGGCGCAAATTCTAGGTAGTTTTCTGATCATATAGGGTATTGAGTTAAATCCATTTACATCCTGTGTTACTATTTTTCAACTTCTTTGATAAATTAGAAATATCCGTTGCGACAAAGAATTAAGTAAATATAATTTCAACAACATTTAATTATTCAATTCGACCCATTAAATACTGATAATGAACAAAGTGAACAAAAAAAAGCCCTGTGGCATCGCTTAATTTCGTTAGAAAATGAAGCGTAATTGCATCTTTTAGGAATATTAACGCTATAAATTGATGGCTAATAAAAATAAAATTACAAGTCTGGCCGCTTTACGGGGAATAGCGGTAATTGCAGTGTGTTTTTGTCATTTTAGTAAAGCTGCTGAAAATGGAGCTCACTTTTCCGGTGTTTTTAAATGGATGGAAGATTATGGAAAATATGGCCTGCAGGTTTTCTTTGTTATATCTGGCTTTGTTATCCCATATAGTTTAGAGAAGAGTGGATATGCTTTTCGTGATTATCCGAGGTTTTTATATAAGCGTCTCTTACGTTTACATCCCCCCTACCTTGCCGCCCTGGCCTTCACCTTGTTCATCGCGGAGGTTTCTTATAGGTCAAGGCATTTACCCAATCCAGAAAATTTAAGTACTATATTACAAAGCCTCTTTTATTTACATGCGCCTATTGATAATCCGGTTTTCTGGTCTTTACGGATAGAGGCTGAGTATTATCTGTTTATTGGTTTGTATTTTATCCTGCTTAAAAAGTATCCATTTGCTGCAGTCGGTGCCGGCATTCCAGTGCTGACCATTTTAAGCCAAACCCACCTTGTTGATTATTGTGGCCTCCTTAACTTTATGGTATTTTTCATGATAGGCACTGTTGGATTTCTTGTTTACAACAAGTCTTCAAAGCCCTGGTTAGAGCAGGCGCTACTGGTTTTTCTGTTGGCATTTTGTTTTCTGTTCTACGAACAAGGTGCCGCCATAGCCGCATTGTTCACTATATCGGTCATTTTGTATGTAAACAAGAATTTTCATTCTGTTCTGGAACATCCGGGAGAGATTTCTTACTCGCTGTACTTAATTCACTTCCCCCTGGGGATTAAATTCATGAACCTCATGATGCGGACAACCAATGGAGCATATGTCTGGTGGCTGTTTTTAGGTGCATTTTTCCTGTCCTATGCCTGTGCATGGGTTTTCTGGCGTTTGATAGAGAGACCATGTATGAGGCTTTCTCAGAAAATTAAATATACGGCGGCAGGCCCTGCTGCTGTTTCGCTCCCTGTCCAAAGTCTATAATTAAAGTTCCATGAAAAGAATACAAAGTTTAGATGGCGTTAGGGGAACCTTCATTATCATGGTCATCATTGCGCATGCCCTGGAGACCATACCTGGTTTTGAGCAGAATCATCAAATGGCAACTTATTTTATCATCAATACAGGACAGCTGGGGGTTAAAATGTTCTTTGTGATGAGTGGCTATCTGATCACAAAATTACTGCTCCTGGAAAGAGAAAAAACTGGAAAAGTAGATTTAAAAGATTTTTACCTGAGAAGGATGTTCAGAATTTTCCCGACTTTCTTTCTTTACATATTTGCCTTACTTATTTTAAAATGGACGCTTATTCCTGATATTTTCACCCATTATTCGCTCATTCTCGTTGCAGTCTTTTACTTATGGAATTACAAACATTTTTTTCTTAGTCCACATCCGGAAGACAAAGGAAACTGGTTTCTGGGGCATTTCTGGTCTCTGTCTATGGAAGAACAGTTCTACCTGCTATGGCCGGTTACTTTTGTACGTTTTCAAAGAACAACATTGATTAAGATTGTAGTTGGGATTGTGCTGATTATGCCTTTGCTCCGGGTAGTTACTTTTCTATGTTTTCCGGCTAGTAAACCTTATTTAGGAGACATGCTGCATACCGGAGGGGATGCCATCTTGATTGGCTGTTTGGCGGCCTTGGTGGAAGAGGGATCTGGTTTCAGGGAGCGTTACATGAAATATTTCCAGAATATCGGCCTTATAGCGGCTGTGGCGATTTTTTTATTTATACTCTCACCAATCCTCACCCTAAGGTTTAAAGCGGCTTACAACCTCACTATAGGCTTCAGTTTAAATAATTTGAGCATTATGATCTTATTGTACTGGAGTATGTATGTTCCTTCTTCGGTATCAAAATTCTTTAACACCCGGATCATTTCTCAGCTGGGTGTCGCGTCTTATTCCTTATATGTATGGCAGCAATTGTTTTTGACTACCAAAAATGATTTTTGGGTCAATCGCTTTCCCCAGAATATTATTGTTGCGGTAGTTGTAGGGTTGGGTTCACATTACTTTATTGAAAAACCGGTATTGAAATTGAAAAACCGGTTCAAAAAAGTGTAAAATGAAAACGGGATTCTATGTTTCCATTGAATCCCGTTTAATCTAATGTGAGTAATACAAGGGCAGTTATTATTTCCAGATATTGTGTAAGGCATGTGATTTTCTTCTATATGTCCATTATGCTGCAGAAGCGAGATTCTGTTTGCATTTGCTATTAAAATATTTTTGAATAACTCTCCTCCCAAGGTTAATTCCTCCTTTTTCCACATATAGGTAACATATGGAAGAAATTATGAGCAGAGCCATAACACACGGAATAGATATTGCCCAGAAAAGCAACTCACTATTTTTACCTTGTTGTTCAAAATAAGGGATATTAAAACAGAGATATAGAATTGACATGTGTAACAAATATAAACTATAGCTGATATTTCCAAATCTATGGGCTCCTCTGAGTGATAAAAGACCAAATAAATCAGCCCCATTTGCTACCAAATAAAAAAATACAGACAATAATATTACCTGAATTACACCAACAGAAGTATTAAAGAAGATAAATACAGAACATATGCATAACAAAGCAAGAATTGAACTCAAGACAGTATGCTGCTTCCTTAGATATCCATTATGTTTCAATGTTGCACAAAGCATACCACTAAAAAACAAGGATATAGACCCATTTAAAGGGTGGTAGACCTGCAAATAAACTAATCCCAAAATAAACCCTGAAATACAGAAAACAAGAGGTAATTTTCTTCTTATAAAAAAAGAGGTAATAAATAGGGAGAAATAGAATAACCACTCATAGAGCAATGTCCAGGTCACGCCCAAAATCCTCATCATATTAAAATGATTAACATTTGGCACCCTATGAAACCCCAATAATGACCACTGAAATAATTCACCGACGACCTTTATTGGCTTATCAACAAATCTAAGCCCGGTATTAGAAAACACAATTACAAGCACAATAAAAAGGGCTACATAGTAAACGGGACCTATCCTAAAAATCCGGTTGACGTAAAGGATCTTCCAATTTGTACTTCCTTCAGATTTTAGAAGTTTTCCCCAAAATAAGAACCCCGTTATCATAAAAAAAACCGAAACCCCGACTTCACCTAACATTCCATTAAATGTAAAACAAGTTTTCCATTCATTAAATTTCAAAACCGCTAGGTTTGCATCAAGATGATTAACAACAACGGAAAATGCCAAAAACCCTCGTAATCCGTCGAGGGTATTTACTCTTTGTTTGCTTTGACTGGGCAGCTCATCCAGTTTATTAAATAAGGGCAGAGAGATGATGAGCAGTGATATCACCGTTAGGATAAAGAATGGGAGCGCCTCTTTCATAAATTTATTTTTACTGCACTTATTTTCGGATGCAAATATAATAAGTTAACTGATCCGCTGTCAAAAATTGAACGAACTTATCAATAAATATAACTCTAAGAAATTTAAATGATACTGTTAGTGGGCCAATTCACTCTTTTCTATCTACCAAAATATTGTTTAGGGGTATGTGAACTTCTTTTTGATGACCTTTGAATTACACAAGCTACATGTCATAGTAGAAATTCCTGAATGAAGCGCGTAAGCCAATATTGATCATTTGCTGTTTGTCTGTCCACTGGCTGTTGCTTTCTTTTCTATAGGTATAGCCCAGTTCCAGGCGCAGATTGTTTTTAGGGTTTAGGATATAGCCGATTTTAGCATCTGCGTAGATAAGGTTTGTTTTTAGACCGTTGCCGATAAAAACACCGTAATCGGAAGCACGGGTGCGATAGTCCTTATAAATATCCTTACCATAGTTCATACCGTTAATATCTAAGCCATAGGTTGCTGCCGACAACTGAAAACGGGTATCGAACCTCTTCCAACGATAACTTGCAATTCCTATATATTCGGCAAAATTAGCCCCAAGTGGATCTGCCAATGGCTGACCATAATGACCATAGTTTTTATAGTGATCTAAGGAAGAATAGGAATAAGGTCTTACCCTATTCATTTCTACCTGTAAATTCAAATGATTTACATCGAAAACGTCAAAACCTTTGATCCCTAATTGGCCACCTTGCTTGTTTGCCCAATAACCTTTACCGCTAAATACTTCTTTTGCGGTGAATTCGTTGATCATCAACTGACCATAAGCCACATAACGATCTGCAATTTTATAGCTTGCATTTAAACCCATTAAGGCTTTATCCGGAGAACCGTTAGCATATTCCGTTGGTCTCATGAACATAATAGGATTGACATAACTGAATTCAAATCCGCGTGGTTTCCACATAATATTTTCAAAGAAGCCCAAACTTAGTCTGTTGGTCACATTATAACTCAAATAATGAAAAAGTCCATATTTTTTAGGAAAAGGAGTTTCATCATCAAATTTTGTTTCACTAAAATCTATAAACTGCGCCCACATCACCATATACCTTACGCGACCGAGGGTCGCTGTCGCTTTAAAAAAGGGATAATTAAAAGCATTATCAGACAGAAATAAAGAACGATATCCGTCTCCAATAAAGTTTTTATCATACCCCAATTGAAAGTTCACATACTTATTTGGTGTATACGACATTGTACCTCCCGAATAGGCATAATCAAATCCACCTTTACCATAATACTTAATAAATCCCTGACCAGGAACTACTAAATTTGTATTAATATAATCTGTTAGGTATCCTGGGAACTTAGCCTGATTTTCAAAAAAGTAACTGGTAAAAGAAAATTTAGCCCCTACATTTCCTCCTATTTGGATACCTCTGGTGTTTAACCAAGTTGTTTTACTATTTTGTTTTCCAATTTGCAAATCTGGAAGATAGTCCAAATAAAATGAATAATCTTTATCATTTACTTCCACTAGATGTTGGTGAAAGAGTTTCCGGAAAAGCCAGTTTTTGTATTGCCAGTCTTTTTCTTCTGGCATCGCCTTTTTGAGTAAACTATCTTTGGCTACACTGTCTATATCAGTTACAATATAAGGTAGTATTGCTGTATGGCTGGTTTTGGAATTATTGAAATAAATTTCTTTTCCTAATTTTCTGTTCAGGTCTTGCCCTAAGGGCAACAATTCAGCTTGTCCGTAGGCTGCTGTACTCAATATTGTAGCAAATAAGATACAATATAAGATTCTAAGTTTAGTAAAGGTCATCCAATAATTACTAGTTTAATATGTTAGTTCTCTGATATTTTTTCGAGAACCTGCTCTCCAAAGCTTTTTTCTTTAACAGCCGGTCCTGCGGTAACAGTATTAACGACAATTGGTCTTCTATATTTTCCAATATATAAGGTTAATAGTCCGTTTGAACATAGAGCAGTTGCAATGATTAGGCCAACTAGCTGAGCATTACCCAGAAACTGAAGAGAAACAGCCATGACAACAAATAATGAATTTGTTACTGTAAGTATTAATGTAGATTGAACATGACTTAATCCCAGACTCAGCAAACGATGATGTAAATGGTTGCTGTCTGCAGTAAAAGGTGATTTTTTATTCAGCATTCTAAGAGTGAACACACGCAGTGTATCAAAAACAGGAATAATTAGAACAGCCAGGACAAGTCCAAGGTTAGCTGTAATAGGAACAACACCAAAGGAAATTGCTTTAGCATCCGATAAGTTCAAAAATTTGATACTTAAAACGATTGAGATAAATCCTAATACCAATGACCCACAATCTCCCATGAAGATTCTGGCTGGTGTGATGTTATAAAATAAAAAGCCAATCAGGGCGCCAGTTAAGGCTATAGCAAGATAAGACCATCCAATTTCCCCTGCCTGAAAAAATAGAAAGGCATAGGTTAAACTTACCATGACTCCTAAAGAAGCCGCCAGACCGTCTATTCCATCTATAAGATTAAAAGCATTGATTACCCCTACAATAACAATCACCGTAAGGGCAACGCTGGCGTAGTAGTTCAAATGATCAAAACCGAGAATACCATGCAAATTTTCAATTCTCAAATTAGCTATAATCGCGATAATAAAGGCATTTGCAAATTGCGCTCCGAACTTAATTAACGGACTCAACCCGATCATATCGTCTTTCAATCCAATCATAAAAAGAATCAGTCCAGCTGCCATGAGAATTCGAGCCTGAGGTAATAAGGCTGTTGGGATAAATAAAGAGCAAGCAAAAATGAATGCGGTAAATATAGCGACACCACCAAAATTAGGAATGATGCGTTTGTGGATCTTTCTGGACTCAGCAGGAGCATCAAAAAGCCGCTTTCTAACCGCTAAAGTTATGATTGGTGGTATTGCAAATACGACAAGCAATAGGCTTGTTAGGAAGATAATCGTGAGAAGCATAATTTCTTTTTTTATGTGTCCTATCGTTGTAAACAACAATAGAGCCAAAAACGCTACAAAAATAGAAAAAAAAAGTAAGTTAACTAATATTCCTCTCGTTATCCACAGTTGGCTAACCGCTAATCAAAAATCTATTGGATTTCTTCTTAAACAAGTCGCTTGACAAAGCTATAATTGAATTCGCTCAAAACCCCTTCTCAGTCGATTACAGAAAGACTGTTTATTTAAATGTTTTCAAACATTTTTAATTGTTGATTAACAAACAACATTCTATCTAATTTCTCTCTATCCTTTGAAATAGCAGTTTTAAAATGACTTCTCATTGCAGCATTGTTTTTTAATTCAACAATTGCTTCTGCAAGTTCTCTAATAGTTGGACTATTTAAAACTATACCATTAATCCCATTTGTTATTAAATCGTTACAGCCCCTAGAATCGGTCGTAATAACAGGGATGCCCATTGCTAAAGCTTCAATAATACATACAGGCATACCTTCACGCATACTTGGAAACGTAAAAATATCAGTAATTGCAAGGTATTTCTCAACAGACGAAGTGAATCCGACATCGATTACATTTTCAGACTGGTCACACCATACTTCTTGTTCAATGTTAAGACCGGTTGGATGTAAATTATCTTTTCCGCCAATTAACAAAAGCTTTAAGTTTGTCTCTTCAAGTTTTTCGACAGCATACCTTACCGCGTTTACCACCAGTGAGAACCCTTTAAAGCTAACAAATCTTCCAGTAAAAGCTAAAACGAAATCTTGAGGTTTTATTCCCAGCTGCTGTTTAAAATCGGCTTTATAAGATTCTTTAAAATTATTAATGTTAAATCTGTTTATATTACATCCTAGTCCTTTAGTACTAAGCAAATTAATTTGTTTAGGATAAGTTGCAGATAACAAATTATAATCAAATTTGTTTAGCACCCAAATTTGATCTAGACGTCTGCAACAAATATGCTCAACAATTTTAAAAATTATTTTTTTGATTTTTCCATCAATAATCGGATATCCAACCCCATGAAATGTCCCTATTGTATTTACTTTTAAACGTCCTAACAATAAAGCAGTAAACATAGCAGTGGTAAAATGAATACTGATCACACTAGGATCAATTCGATCAATACTTGCTTTAATAGCAACACATGCTTTAATCTGCGACAAAAGATTAAAACTACGTGGAAAATTAAGAAAATGAAACTTTACACCAAGATTTTCATAAGGATATTTATCCTCATAATCGATCACCTTTATCGGGGAGCATATTACATCTACACTATGGCCCTTTTTCAAAAGTTCAACAGCAGTTTCTGCTAAAAAATTATTGAAACCGCTATAGTCAGTAATTATAAACAGTATTTTCATGCTAGTTTCTAAAGACCCTTTCTTTCATATTAACCTTTGTTAGCACCAATAATATTACTATTAAAATTATGTGGACATCTGCCAACAACTCCTTTAAAGCCATCTTTAAACCCACTAAAACTATATTTAAAATACATTCCCCTATCGTTCGACAAAACTAGAAATACAATAAAACGCAATGTATTAAATACAACCTCTCTGATTTTATAACCAATGGATATACTTGGATTTTTAACCATATAAATGCTATTTCTAAACAAATAATATCGCCGAAGTGGGCTGTGCACGGAGATAGTACGTCCGAATATGGAAATACGATTATCGCCTATTGTATGACTCATCTTCGCTAGCGGAGTTGCATACACCCCATAGCCCAGAGATTTCGCCCTAAATGACCATTCCACATCAATATAATCAATGAATAAATCCTCATTCATATATCCGACCTTGTCAAATATATCAACTGAAATTAAACATCCAGAAGCAATTAAAAAGGTTGCTTGGATGGGATCGTCTTCAGGTTGAATACGTTCAATAAATGGTCCGATATATTTAGTAATTGGATATATCTCTCCAGTTAATTCATTATAATATGTGGGTCCCACTGCCGCAACTTTGAATCCACCCTTTCTCAGACTAATTTCAGATGCAATTAACCCATCAACAAAGCCCTCATTCAATACCGAATCCTGATCAAAAAGGAGTACGTGCGTAGCAGATTTAGAGATGGCCAACTTAATTCCGTCGTTTTGAGCTTTGCCTAAACCGACATTTGATGCATTCTTTAAAAGATAGCTATCTAGAATGTCCTTCAAATTGTCAGAATTTAAAAGTAATTCAATTTGGTCAATATTTTTTGAATCATTATCAACTACAACTATAAGGTCAACCTGTTTTACAAGTGACATTAATTGACGTAAAAAAAGATCTAAATCAGGATTGAAAGTGACTATAACAGCACAAATTAAATGGCTATTCATATACGTTTTTTTTATCAAGTTAGTTGTTGTTTATCGAATATCTTTACATAAACAAATGCTAGAAACAGCATAGAGAATATAGAAAATAAAACCGGGTTAGAAAATGAAACGATAAAATAGAGCACTAGTGCTCCTTTAATAAAAATATCAGAATTGGTTCGACTTAAAAATGGCAAGAAATAGAAAACACAGAAAACAACAAAAGAGATAACGCCATATTTTCTGATGTACTCTAGTTGACTAATTTCAATATTATCCGCGACGGCAGAAATACCCGTCGAAAAAAAAGTAGAACCAGGTCCTTGACCGAAGAAGAAATACAATGGATTATCAGCAAAAACATGGTATACAGACATAAAATGACCGTTTCTTATATCAATTGCATCGCTTTCTCCTGTAAAGACACTGAAAAGTTCTTTGCCGAATGGCAAACTTTGTAAAACTATAAATATCAATACAAAGATTACAGGAAGAAACATTAACCTAATCAAAGATTTTCTAAAAAACAGAAAACTAACCCATAATAACAAGACCATGAAACCGAATCGGGACGGAGCAAGCATTAAACCCAACAAAATAGTACAAAAAACAAAATAATTCTTACTTCGCAAGGATAATGCCCCACATATAATTACACTTAATGTCCCTTGAAAATAAACATTAGGAAGAATATCACCGCTTAAAAAATTTTTGCTTCCAAAGAACCCATCAGAATGACTAGATATATAATCATTTATACCAACGATGAAGCCGATATCCATCAGCCTACCAAAAAAAAGTAATACGACAATAGTCGAGAATATTGCTCCTGCTAATACAAAGCATCTTTCTGATAGACCACTTCCTTTAGCATAGAAATAAAATAATGGTATTAACATAAAAGCCATCAACCAAACTAAAATTTGAGGAATTGGTATTGAATTCGAAATAGATGTTAATATTCCTGGCACTAATGACAATAAAAAAAAGATGTATATAAGTAAAAAAGTTTTATTTACAGATTTATATGCTAATGCCCCTTTCATCGCGAAATAAAACATAATTAAAAAAGAAATATTCCTCAAACGAAGTCCTCCTCCAGAATCTAACATTAATAATGTTAGACAAGTTACATTAAGGAGTACATTAATTTTCGGCTTTTCAGTCACCTTAGTCATGTAGTTTTTTTAGCACATCGTTGATTTGTTGTCCCCTAATAGCCCAGGTATTTTTATAACAGAATTCCCTTGATTCAACAGAATCTCGTTTAGATCTGAAACAATTATCCTGAATTAAACTTATAAGCTCCATATACTCTTCAAAATCTGAATAGAGATAGACAAAATTTTCAAATTTCTCTGATTCCTCATATCTAATGGATATGGACGGTTTGCCTGCATAAATATATTCATATAATTTAACAGGATTGACTGAACGTATCAAGTCCGTAACTTGAAAGGGCATAAATAATATATCTGCGTCTTCCATAATACCAGTTATTTCTTTATGAGCTTGTGGACCATATACAAGTATTCTGTCATGCAAAGGTATACTACTCTCATTAGGACCGACAAAATGATAAAGAATATTAGAGTTAACATCTAGAGATTTTAATATAAGTTCCCAATCCATCCACGTTGCAATTGTACCTATATATATTATATTTATCTTTCTATCGTCTCTTCTAATAATTGCTTTCTTCATAGATGCTGAGAAGGGCCTAAATAGGCTCCCTGATATACCATTATTAATGGTCAAAACATCCTTTTTCAAATCATATCTATTTATAAGCTTTTCTTTGAGGTTTTCAGAGGAACAAATAATCAAATTTGACCTACTTAATAGACGTCGTTCTGCAGATTTGTAATAATTATAAGTACGGGGAAAGTCCTTTATAGATGAAAAGGACAACATATCATCCATGCAATCATAAATTAATATCTGATCATCTTTCAAATCAGGTAGTAAATCATAAAGATCTGGACTCGTAACCCAAACATATCTACAAGAGGATACTTTTTTCTTTAGTTTGCTTTTAGTTATTATTTTATTTAAAAACCTTACAGTCGCCGACTTAGCATTAAAAGGAAACATACGAATCGGCAACAGATTTAAACCTGTAGTCTCAGATGATTGATTCTTTTTAGAAAATGGTTTTTTATAACCTATTAAAACGCTAAAAGTCTGACTTAATTCCTGAGCTAGGAATTGTGGTCTCTGTTTTGCCCATGTCCATGGAATGTGCATAAAATAGAATAATCCTTCTTTTTTATTGGGCATATGATTTTATTTTATCTACAATTAAAGCCGCTGAATATCCATCTCCATAAGGATTGTGAAGAGTTGACCTCTTCTTATAAAGGTCTTCATCATTTAGTAATCTCTCAGTTTCTAAAAAGATCGCATCTGTATTTGTCCCTACCAAAACAACAGTTCCAGCGATTACAGCTTCAGGTCTTTCTGTATTATTTCTCATAACAAGGACTGGTTTCCCCAGACTCGGAGCTTCTTCTTGTACTCCGCCGCTGTCTGTCAAGATTATATAACTTTGAGACATCAGCCAGACAAATGCCGGATACTTCAACGGAGATATTAAATGTATATTTGCAGAATCACCCAAAATGTCATAAACAGGTTTTTGTACCTGAGGATTTAAGTGAACGGGATATATAATCTGCACGTCATCACGTTGGGAGATTAAACTCAGCGCCTTACAAATATTCAAAAATCCATCACCAAAATTTTCACGTCTATGCCCGGTTACGACAATAATTCTTTTAGTTGAAACTAATAATTCCTTTAGACCTCTAATTTCGTCATCTTCATAATTTTCCAGTTTTATGTTAGCCCACATCAACGCATCTATTACTGTATTCCCTACAGTAAATATTGTACTATCTTTAATACCTTCTCTAATTAGATTCGCTTTTGAAATTTCTGTTGGAGCGAAATGAATGTCTGCAATTCGACCCGTGATTTGACGATTAATCTCTTCAGGAAAGGGTGATCTTTTATTGAAAGTTCGCAAGCCAGCTTCCACATGACAAACTTTTACTTCTGAGTAAAATGAAGCTAAGGAAGCAGCCATTGAAGTTGTTGTGTCACCGTGTACAAATACATAGTCAGGCAAATAATCTAAAAAAACAGACCTCAAGCCTATTAATACATCAGCAGTCAGTTGGTTCAAATTTTGATTTGGCTTCATTAGATCAAGATCATAAAATGGTATTATTTCAAAAAAGGACAACACCTGATCCAACATCTCTCGATGTTGTGCTGTTACGCATACCCTTGTTTCGAACTCTTCAGGGAACCTGTTAAACTCTCTGATGAGAGGCGCCATTTTGATTGCCTCAGGTCTTGTCCCAAATACTACTAATACTTTAATCATGAATTAATTATTATTTTAACTATACGAAGATAATCCACCTTTCCTTTTGCTAGAAACAATATCAGATTTTGAAGAACATACAGAATCTTAGCTGTCATGGCTCTAAAATCACCATAGCATTTCCTAAAAAAAATAGCTCTACTACGTGTAAATATCCGAATTTTATTATAATTGAAACTTTCATTAGTTTTCTGCGACCCCCCCTCTAAATGTACTATCCTAATGAAAGGTAATAACCTAGAAATATATCCCATTTTATGAAATCTAAAACAAAGCTCTGTTTCTTCAAAATACAAGAAAAAATCAGGATCAAAAGCTCCGATTTTATCTAACACAGATTTTCTTATAAACATGTCTGCACCACAGATGTAATCAACATCCTTTTCTTTTATATCATAATTTATAACAGCACTTGCAAGATGCCTTTTAAAGTATTTTTTATATAAAAGAAAAAAACCTAACTCTGAAAATGCTTCAAAAACAGAAGGGAAATTACCAAATGAGATTTGTGATTTGGCTGTAGCATCAATTAATTCAGCACCACAACAGGCTATATCATTATGTTTATCCATATAAGTCATGAAACTCGAAATAGCATCATCTATCAAATATGTATCTGAATTCAAAAGAAAAACATATCTGCCTTTTGCAATGTTTATACCTAAATTATTCGCTCTTCCGAAACCAAGATTCAATTCAGATTGAATCAATATAACATTTGGAAACTTCAATCTAATCAAGTCCTGAGATCCGTCAACGGAACAATTATCAACAACAATAATCTCAAATAAACAAGAAGATACATGATTGTATATAGATTTAATACACTGCTCAACTAAATCTTTTGTATTATAGTTTACGATTATTATAGACACTTGCATTATTATCTTATTATTAATTCAGTCATTAGTCAATAAATAATCTAGTTTTTCACAAATTACATCCCAGTAGAAATGCTTATAAGCATAATCTTGAATTGAGCTACAATTATTTTTTAGAAATTCAGTATCTGAAGTATACTTAATCATTAATTCTGATAATTTTTCGGAATCGTCTATCTTGAATAGCCCACCATATTTACCATCATCAGTAATGTCTATTGCCGAACTGAAATCGGTAGATAGAATAGTACATCCAGACTTTATCGCTTCTAAGAAAACTAAAGGAAAACCCTCCCATTTAGAAGTAAGTACAAATATTTTCGCTTTATCATATTTAGACTCTAGAACTTCTCTATCATCAATAGAGCCTGTAATATCAATACGAGATAACAAATAAGGATTTTCCTCAAAATAAACTTTAATATATTGTTCGAAAGATTTTTCTATTGGCCCAATTAGCGACAAATTCCATTCTGTATTCATTTTCGCAAATTCCTTGAACGCGGCAAGCAAAACTTCATTTGATTTTTGTAATGAACCTATTCGACCAACAGTAATAATTAAGTTATCTTTTTCCGCAAAGGTAACATCCTTTCGCATCCCATGATTATAAAAGCCATTTGGCAAATAAACAACAGGTCGATTGAACAACTCCACCTCATTCAAGAATTTACATATATTTTTACTTTCTGCAGTAATTAAATCGAATCGCGAAGTGAACATTTTTAACAAATTCAGTTTAAACCCTGTAGTTCGGATATTAAAAATGCTATCATCAACATCTAGCTTCAAATAAGTCTTAGCATTAGATCGGAAAACGCTAAGTAATTTAAAAAATGCTCCATAAATCACGCTCTCAAGAGAATAATGATATAATTGTAAAATATCATACTTTCTATAATTTAGAAGAAGAAACAATAAAATATTTAAACAACGATAACTGAAAACCTTTGGAATAAAAACTTGATTTACTCCCTTAACCTCAGAAAATAAATAAGGGTATTCTCCATTTTTAAAACTAGCAATGGTAGAAATATAATCGAACTCTTTGCTTAAAGTATATGGAATCATACCAACATCCTTAACTAGATGTACATTTTCACATTGTGCAAAAATTGTTAAAAACCGCTTCATTATTCCTTCGCTATAATTCTCTTATAAATATTTATTAACGCTATTCTTTCGTTAAGTGAAAAAATAAATATTTGGATCGTAAGTAAAACAGTTATGATTACTGTGTTGACTAAAATTATATAAAATGCAGAAAGGCCTAAAAATTGAAACTGACCAATCCAATACATTAAACCAATAGTAAAAATAAGTACTCCAATATATTTTGCAGTAGCACGAAGAAATGCTTTATTCTTGTATGGAAACATATTCAACATAACACATCCAATAATCAAATGTGAAATAAAAAGAGAAATAGGGAATATATATATACCAACCCTTTGAGCCAATAATATATTTAATATCATGGTAATCAGTTGAGCCATTATCCCCCAAAAGGCATATTTTTTGCCATTACCTGATGATAAAAGAGCCATCCCAAAAATAGTATATAAAAATATAGAAAACGCTGTTAGACTATAAAGCCGGACCATTTGTCCAATCTGGATTAAAATATGCTCTTCAATATTACCTTTGGCGTATAAAATTTTCACAAATGCTTCAGGACAACAAGTCAAAATAGATATTATGAAAGTAATCGCCAATAATCCTATTTGAAAAATTTGTTGAAATTCAATCAGAAATTTTTTTGGCTCTTTCTTCATAAACTGCAAAGAAAGTGTTGGAACTAAAATAGTCGTCAATACACTTGAAATTACCGATAAAAGAACATCAGTAAATTTTCTGGAATAATCAATAATCGATACGACCCCGATTCCCAAACTGCTCGATATCGTTTTTTCAAGAATCGCATTTAATTGACCTAGAAAATAAGGAAAAAAGAAAGGTAAAGCAAACAGAACGAATGGGTAAAAATCTTTGAATTGTATTTTTGTAAGATCAGACAATAAATTGATTTGGAGCTTTTTTATTTGTACTAGGATCAAAACGACTAATATAATTATGCCTGCATAATAAGAAACGAGTAGAGAATAAATTCCAATTATAGGTGCAAGTAGTAATATTAAAATCAGATTTAATACTACCGTAATAGTACTTGAAATCTCAGGAATATAAAAAGATCCATAGGCATTTAAAATACTTATTCCTATTTGGACAGTCTGGTTTATGATTAAACATGGGGCTACAAACACTATCATTCTTAGAAGTTGCTGAAGTTCTTCTCCACTAAAAGAAGGTGCAATAATCTTTGCTAACAAGTTGGGAAAACACATGACAAAGCACACGACAAGAATAGAAACGATAGTTGTAAATAATAATAATGATCTGGTTTTCGCCAATGCATTTTCCTCACCCTCATGCTCTTTTATAAAAATGAACTTAGCTCTAAATGTTTCATTTATTGGGCCCCAGAGTGCTGCATCCAGAATAACAATTGTATTGAAAGCCAGTATCCAGACATCCCGATCTATAGAAACACCAAAAAATTTGGCTGCTAGAGAAAGGTTTAATATTCCAAGACCAATTTTTAAAATACGTAGTAAAAAAAGAATAACAGCTTTTCGTTTCAATGAGAAAAATTATAAATTAATTACTTACACAAAAGATTCAATGGTTTTTCGTAATAAAAGCAAAACAACACAAAAAAATGCCCCCGCAATTCCCCCAAAAACGATTCCTTTTACTTTCCCAAGTTTTTCTTTATAAAGAGGTAATACGGGACCATCAATCATTTGGATTAAAGGTCTTTCATTAAGTAATGTTAATTTAGTTAACTCTAAATTTCTTGTAAGTTCTATTAAAATAGCTTTGTTCATTTCGGCTGTGAATTGTGATCTTTGAATGGGGACAACACGCTGTAATTGCCTCGTAGGATTTAAATTTGGCGTAGCATCTGATACTTCTGCAGCACCATAAATAGCGCCATTCATCACGGATCGAACTGAATCGGTCTTCCCTTTTAATACCTTTATGTTATCTAAAGATTTTTTTGTCTTGGTTTGAATATAAAAATCATTAACATTCTTAACAATCACCTGGTTAAATTTTTTTGCAAAAAACTCATCTGTCGCTTTAACTTCAACTTTAATAATACTTAACCTCTTATCGAGCTTCGCGACGGTGAGATAATTATTATTAATACTTCCGACAAAAACCCCCATTAAGCTGTCTTGTAGTCTAGTTAGGTTTTCATCAAGTGGATTTCTTACATTAAATTTAATATCTTTTAATTTTGGATCATTCTTCCAACCATCTCTAATATTATTCAAATTAATATAGGTATCTATCAATAACTCCTTTTTATCCTTATTTACAATCTCTGTTAATAAAGTTTTTTCAATCATAGTTCGAGATTTATATAATTCAAAAATATTATCACCTTGGAAAATGCCATCTCCTCCACCAACGTTGATACCAGCCATAGATGCCAATCCGGCATACTGTGCAAGTCCACCATGGCTATCACCTTCCTCTAAGACGAAAGTACTTTGAGCGATATAAAAGGTTTTCTTGAATTTAGCATAAGTAAAGCCTAAAGCGGCTCCAAAAAGACCGAAAAGAGCTATCACTTTCCATTTAAAAAAAAGGTATTTCATCCAAATCCTAATTTTCTTTATAAAATCACTTATAAAAATTTGATCTGAGCGATTGGATTGGTTATTTATATTTTCTAAGCCCATACTAATCAACTACCTTAACAAACTTACTACAATTGCTGCCAACGAAGCTACAGCTGTTCCAATTCCTATCCAACTTTGCGCTGTCAAACGCTCTCTCTCTGCCCTTTTAGGCACCAATATCTCTGCCCCAGGTTTTACCTTCGGATAGTTGTTAAAGAACAAAAACTTCTTTGCGGCCTCAACAGATCCGTTTGCATATTTAATATAAGCTCCGCCTCTTAACGCATTGCTCGTAAAACCACCTGCACCATTCACATAATCTTTAAAGCCTCTGCTAGAGGTGTAAACAATACTATTAGGATTTAGCACCTCTCCGGTTACTTTTACCGTTTGCAATTGTCTTGGTACACGGATCACGTCACCATCTTCAACGATCAAATCTATTTTAGAAAGCGGCTTTTTAAGAATGCGTTCCAAGTCAATCCCCACCAAATCCGATTGAATCAGCTTTTGTTCTACATCTGCCCTAAGCGTATCCTTTACACCCGCCTCCTGAGCACGTTTAAGCCCTAAAAGCTTCTTTTCTTCTTCCTCGTTGTTATTGATCGCATTTTTATCTTTAGGATTCATCTTTTCTGCACCTGGCCTTTTTAAAGAAGCTCCTGAAACGTATGCAATTGGTGTTAATCCCCCAGCCCTTTTGATCAGATCAGAAATCCGCTCGTTTTTATTCGTAATGGTATAAATACCCGGATAAAGAACTTCTCCCTCCAGTTTTACTTGTTTCTGCACCTGATAACCTTCTGAACTGCGAACAGAAATCACATCAAATGGATTCAATACAAAGTTTTCGCCTAATTTGAGGTTTTGGTCTACATTTACTGTAAAGACCTCTGCGGTTCTCGCTGATGCAGAAGTTGCATCACTGTTTTTGATCCGCCTGGAAATTTCAATCCGATTCGGTGTTGCTCCTTCCTTAAAGCCTCCGGCCATTTGTATCACATCTTCCAGGTTCATATTATCTGCATAGTCAAATGAACCTGGCGCTCTTACTTCTCCCTGGATACTTACTTTATATTCGTCCCTCAAATCGAATAAAGAAGATATGGTAATCTTATCTTCTCTTTGCAAAGGAATATCTCCATCAGTACCTGCAACAATCTTAGCCACATCAAAAGAAATCAGGGCTTGTGTATTGTCTGGATTTAAGCGGCTAATATAGCCCCTGTTCAAAAAGGCATCTTCTGTTAAACCATCTGCCTTTTTAATCAATCCCTTTAAGGTTAGACCCTTTTCCAATTCATACTGACCTGGGCGAAATACTGCACCGACGATTTCCACACGGTTCTCAAAACGATCCAGAATACCCTCTACTACATATTTATCTCCATTCTTAGGCTGATAGGTATTGAACTCTCCGGCGGCTATATCCGTTAAACGTCTTTCTTTAGCCGTATTCTGGAAAACTTTAACCTTGGCAGTATAAGCCTGCATGTTAAAGCCACCGGCGAAATCCAAAACATTTTGAAAAGTTTCTCCTTTTACCACTTCATACAAGGCAGATCTTTTGATTTCACCTATAATTTCTACACGTGTTTTATATACCGGGATGTTGATCACATCCTGATCCTGTAAACGAATATTTCCTTTTTGAATGCCGTTCACCAGGAAGTCATAGGCATCAATCGTACTTACAACCCTATTGTTACGGATTACCTGGATATTACGGAAAGATCCATTGTCATTCGGGCCACCCGAAGCATACAATGCATTAAATACAGTCGCTAAAGAAGGTAAAGTATAGGTACCTGGCTTAACGACCTCTCCTGTTAAGACAACTTTAATGCTTCTGATATTGCCCAGGTTAACCGTTACATTGGAACGTCCGGAACGCAATGCGGGATAAGTTTTAGACATTAAGCCCCTCAATTTGGAGCTTGCCTGTTCCATAGACAGACCTGCTACAGAAACTAAACCTACATATTGTAAACGAATGGTACCATCAGGGCTGACTTTTAAACGGTAGTTGGCCTCATTATCACCCGTTAAGTCGATCAACAACTCATCATCCGGCCCAATCACATAACTTCTGGGCGTAGCCATTCTTAAATTCGGTTCAAAAGTAATTTCGCTATTCTTAAACAACTCAGAACCAAATATTTTAGGCTTAACGATACCCATTAAATCCTTCTGGAACAGATCTACTTTATCAAGGGAATCCTTTTTCTTTCCCTGATTCTTGTCACCAAGGTATTGACGGCCGTCTTCGGTATCATCTCCCTGATCTGTTTTTTTCTTTGAACCTGTAGTTGAATCCGGATTCTGTTTCCTGATCTTCTCTACCCTTGCCCTTAATTTCAGAATCTCGTCCGATTTCATTCCCTGTGCTGCAGCCATCTGTTCCAGCTGTGCATCGGTGTAACCCACAGACTCCGCTCTCTCCATCATCTGCCGGATTTGTGCATCAGACAGCTCGTCTACTTTGACATTGGCATAATTCGTTGTGGTTTGGGCCGAAAGCCGGGTTGTACAAACCAAACAACTTGTTATCAGGAGGAGGAATAGGATAAATGTTCTTTTCATAGGTATCCGATTAGATCGGGCATTTGTAATATATATTATTCAAAATAGTTCAGCGTCTTAAATCCGCCGTCCTTAAGGTATTCATCTTTTTTCATCAGGTGCAAATCGGAAACCACCATATCTTTCACCAATGCAGGCAGATCATATTTTGGAGACCAGCCCAATTGTGTTTTTGATTTGGTTGGGTCGCCCAGCAATAAATCTACTTCCGTAGGCCTGAAATATTTCGGATCGACTTTAACAACCGTGGTACCTGGCTTCAGGTAAGTATCATTTAAGCCCAACTCCTTCACTTTTTGCTGGTCTACATCAATGATCACCCCTTTTTCATTTTCATCTTTTCCGGAGAATTCGATCTCCATGCCCAGTTCTGCAAAACTCATTCTTACAAAATCCCGGACGGTTGTCGTAATTCCTGTAGCAATAACGTAATCTTCTGCTTTATCTTGTTGCAGGATCAACCACATGGCTTCGATATAATCTTTTGCATGTCCCCAATCGCGCTGAGCAGATAAATTACCCAGGTACAGACAATTCTGCAGACCTAAAGCGATCTTGGCCGCTGCACGGGTAATTTTACGGGTTACAAAAGTTTCTCCCCTTAAAGGGCTTTCGTGGTTAAACAAAATTCCATTGCAGGCAAACATATTATAGGCTTCACGGTAATTTACCGTAATCCAATATCCATAGATCTTGGCTACTGCATAAGGTGAACGCGGATAGAAAGGTGTCGTTTCACTTTGCGGAACGGCCTGAACCAATCCGTACAGCTCTGAAGTGGAGGCCTGATAGATCCTTGTTTTCTTTTCTAATCCTAAGATCCTTACCGCTTCCAGCAACCTTAAAGTCCCTATACCATCGGCATTCGCCGTATATTCCGGCATTTCAAAACTCACATGTACATGGCTCATCGCCGCCAGGTTATAGATTTCATCTGGCTGGGTTTCCTGAATGATGCGGATTAAATTGGTAGAATCTGTCAGGTCGCCAAAATGCAGTTTAAAATTCACTCCATTTTCATGCTGATCCTGGTACAGGTGGTCAATTCGTTCTGTATTAAAAAGAGAAGAACGTCTTTTAAGACCGTGTACAAAGTATCCCTTTTTTAATAGAAACTCTGCAAGATATGCACCGTCCTGACCAGTAACTCCTGTAATTAAAGCAACTTTCATAGAAAATTAATAATAAATTTAATCTGCGAATATAAGAATATTTATTTTTGTTGAATTTTAGGCAACAGGTATTCCACTGTAAACGAAACCATTCCCACTGGCGCTACAAATGATTCAGACATTGAATCAAACTGTCTCTCCAGTAAGGAATTGTAATCCCTAAAACCTTTTTTATCTTCGTTTTGTCCATTACAGAATAATGAGGTCTTTTAGCCTTGGTTACAAAAGCATCTGAATTTACAGGTGTCACTTCGATATCGACCTCCGCAAGCTCAAAAATAGCTTTCGCAAAATCGTACCAGGAGGCTACGCCCTCGTTGCTGTAATGATAAATCCCGTATTGGGTGTTGGAAGTATGTATAATATGCAAAATGACCCTGGCCAGATCCATGGCATAGGTAGGTGTGCCCACCTGGTCTGAAATCACCTGCAAATGTTCTTTCACTTGCGCCAGTTTAAGCATGGTCTTGCAAAAGTTATTCGCTTTTTCTGAATATAACCAACTCGTGCGAAGAATAAAATAACGGTCTAAAGCTTCGGTTAAAGCCCGTTCGCCTTTAAGCTTGGAGAGTCCGTAAATATTAATTGGACCTGCTTGTGCTTCTTCGGTTAAAGGAATTCCTACCCTACCATCAAATACAAAATCTGTGGAGATGTGGATTAAAGTCGTTTGATGCTGGGCACAAGTCTCTGCAATGCGCTTTACCGCATGTTCATTGATCTCATAAGCCAGTGCCTGGTCGTCCTCTGCCTGATCTACAGCTGTATAAGCTGCACAATTGATACAGTAGACAGGTTTGTATTGTTCAAAGACTTGTTGCGTATGTTGTAAATTGGTAATGTCCAGATCCTGTTCTGTTAAGAACACGAAGTTGAAGGCCTGTGCAGAGGATTGAACTACTTCCTGAAGACATTGTCCCAGTTGCCCTCCGCTCCCGATGATTAGAATATTTTCCATTAATTTTTGTTCACCAAATGTATTTGGATACCAACCGATACCGGATTAATTAAATACTCACCTTTATGATATTTACTGAGAGAGCGCGTATTTGATGCATCCTGAGTGATTGTTTCCTGTCGCTCATAGGAATAAAAGAATTCCAGATTGCTTTCGGCAAAGATAGAAATCTCTTTGATAGGATTAAATTTTATTCCTAAAACCGGCGAAATTGTAAAGCCTTCTTTAGTTGCCGTTACATTATTTACAGGCGTAGCGCTGCTAACAGCATTATACTGAGCCAATTTATCCTGATTAACCGTTGTTGAAGTTCCTGTAAATTTATTTGACCTATACCCCAAATCCAAGGCAAAATAAGGTTGAATAGCCGTATAACTGAAGTTTTTTTCAAAACCGAGTTTAAAAGCGTAATCTTTCATCTGTCCTTTGACCAGCTCACAATTTTCACAATTGTTAAAGAACTGGTCATCTTTTTTTAAGTAACTTCCATTGATCCTATAGCTAAACAGGTTGTCGTTAAACTTAAGCAACACGCTGTTGAAATAAGATTTCAGGTAATTGTCTGAGTTGGACTGATTGAGGATCTTGGGCATTTGCATATAATTAAATCCTCTTATTCCGATACTATAGGCATAATCCGCATTCTGCTGGGAAAACACCGGGAGTGAAAATGTTAAAATACAAGCAGCAAGTAGTATTTTCTTCATAAATGCAATGGGGGCTCTTTATCTCCATAAAAGTATGGATTTAAATGCAAATTCTCCCTTTAAATCACTTCAAATTCCGTTTTACCTTCAGGAACATAAAACATCAGGTCGATCATCAGTTCTTCCTTGGTTTTTTCATTGACAAGATAAAGTGCCGGCTCACCATTCAGCTTCTTCAAAGCCGCAGCCCTTCCGTCTGCATACACCTGGAGAACAGCATTCTCCGCTATAGGTGCTACTTCAAAGCCCGATTCAAAATCATCTATCAAACCTTCAATTCTGGCCTGCGCAGCACCTTCATCCAGGTACATAGAAGTGGTCATAATATGTTCCCTGTTATGGATCACTTCCCTGAATCTATCGTAATGCTTATTACTGATCAGGTTAGCAATCCTGTAATATGCCCCTTTAAGTTTTTCTCCCATATCTTCCACATCCTTCAAAGGCACTCCTTTTGTCCATCCCTTCAGCTGATAAGGCACTGTAGCGATAAATTCAGTTCGGTAACGCTCTACAGGAAGTTTCTTTTCTGGATTCACTTTAGCAAATGTGTAACTGCACAGCTGCTCTTTAAAAACAAAGTCATTCTGCACGTCAAACATCTTGACATCAAATTCCAGCAAGGCTTCCGGATCTAGAGTAGTTTGTCCGGAATGGGGCAGCAAGGTAGCCGTTATGGTTTGTTTACCACTTTGCAAAATCCCGAAATTGATTGGAACGATAGACGCAGCCTGTCCCGGCAAATCGAGGGTCATCACTGGAATATCATTTACCCGGATCTGGAACATGCAGCATCCGGCGCTAAAGTCGAGCATATAATAGGGCTGGGTCATCGCTTAATTTCTTTTATTGATCTTTTTAATCATTTCTACAACGGTATCGTTATTTCCTTTATCAGTTACCTTAACATCATTATCCACAATATAAACATCAAGAGTATATACATGTTTCTCTCCCTTCCAGGGGAAATTATCCACCACGATCATACTCTGATTGGACTTTGCAAGCTTATACAATACCGCAGCATAACCATTCACTTTATCCCTGTCCACTCCATGAGGATTCGGGGCATCGAAGGAACTACCTTTTCCATATTTTCCGGTGATATATGCCCGGAGTTTTTTAGATTCTGCGGCTTTGGCCACCTGGAGTACCAGCCCTACAGCCCGCGTATGACTGCCGTCGCTGAACAGAAAGGATGCTCTTGTTGCCGGAATATCTTTTGGCCCGGATTCGCCCCCGTTGGTTAAGGATACCGGACCAAAACTAAAGCCTTGTACGTCTTCTGTAACCTGGGCGGGTAATGAGGTCCAGTCTTCCCTGGTCACTGCATAGGCCTCTTTACCACTTACAAATTCTTTTACAGGCGTATGGTAAGGTATCTTTTCCAGGTCCTTTTTGGTTTGGGCCGATACCGTATTCAAGATCACCACCATACCTGTTATCAATATGCCAAATATCCTTTTCATTATTTCTTATTCTTCATCAGTTTGAGCACTGCATCCACATCCAGTTCTACACTGCTGGTATAGGCTTTCTGAGAAACCAATTCGCTCATCATCGTATCTGAATAATCTACAATAGCCAGGCCTGCCTCTTCTTTTCCCTGTTTATTCAGGGCATCTGTAAAGAAATAACCTGTTGTACTTTTCGGATCTGCCCAGGCACGCTCAAAATAGCGGATCTGATCGCTGAATACCGTTGTATATGCATCATTCGGATAAAGTGCTTTTCCTAATTTCTTGTCCAGGGCATCTCTTAAAGCTTTAATTTCTGCTGCTGAAAACACTTTGATTTCTATCAGTTTAACCGTCTTGTCTTTAAGGGCATAATGGATCAGGACTTTGTTTACAGAATCGCCAGCTTTACCAGCCAGTTTTGCCCCATCGAATTCCAGCATTTTAGGATCTGTACTTTCAAAGATTTTATAGCCTGCCAGCGTCCATCCGCTGGAGTTTCCATCTTCCATTTTTAATCCGGCTTGTTTAACGACATCCTGAATTTGCTGTTTAAAGGTAAGGGCAGACAGATCAAAGCTGCTTGAACTTCCTGAATCTGTGGCGGCCCCTGCATTTCCGGACTTCCCTGAACCATTAGACCTTCCACACCCCGTACCTGAATACCCAATTATTGCTGCCATTATAAATACAATTGACCTTTTCATCTATTTACTATATTAATTTTAACTTCTCATTAAGGGAACTTCTATGCTCACTCCAGTAACCGCTTCCAAACTCTCAATGACATCGAATTTAGGAACAATTCCATCAAATTTACCTTTTGCGATCTCCCATTTTCCTTCCTGATCTTTCACTATTTCATTTTGTGGAATGCCTTTCTTAATGGCCAAACCTGCACTTGCCGTGATCACATAGTCTGCATCCATACCGTCAAAACCCAGTTTTGGCTTGTAATAGAGTCCCTTCTGATCGTAGTAGACCCCATGCCCAAAAGTAACAGATGCAATTGCACCGGCTTTTGCTTCAAAATAACCATCAATCTTCACCACCATCATTGATAATTCTCCTTTAATGAAGACCCCTGCTTTTAGGGCCACCTGCAATTTATTTGTGGCTTCAATTTTAAAGGTATCTTCTTTAGCGGCCGAAACAGTGTTGAAATGAAAGCCAACATCAGTTTGTATCTCATTCTTGATGATCAGGTCCATAAACACATCCATATTGGCTTTGAAGCCTACATCATCATTCCCGAGTTTTAACCCGGTTTTAAGTTTGCTCTTCAACATTTGGTAAAACTCCAGGGCAGGTTTCGATGCTGAACCGCCGGAAACCGCAGCAGCTCCAAGTGCAACAATAGCTCCAAGAAGATCTATAGTGATGGTAAGACCAATGAGCGGATGCGCTTGAAAATCTATGGTGATTCCGGTACCTATTTTAGCAATTGGTGCATGGTCTTTCTTTGCGCGTTCCAGCATCCAGGTTGCATTTAAAGACATGTTGGGCGGCTTCACTTCAAATTTTATGGGTATACCTTTTAACCCAACTTCACGTATAGAGCCTTTGGTAATATTGGTTACGCCATCTGCAATTGCATTCAGGGAAGAAAAAAGGCTGTACAACTTCTTAAATTTACCTTCATGCTCCTTCTTGAATTCATCATGGCCTGAATATTTCCCACCGCTATTGTTCCAGTCGCTGGTTAAACTAAAGCCAAAAGAAGCATCCTTTTGCTCCCACCTTCGTTCAGCTCCTTCCTTTCCTGCTTTCTTCTGCATGGCTTTATGTTCTGCAGGCGGCAGATTTTGCCATTTTACACTCAGGTCATTGGTCAGGTTCAGGAAAAAGGACAATGTCCATTTGATGTCTGAATAGGTTTTAACCACCAGACTATGTTTGTCCTGGTTGCTGAAATATCTGCAGGAATTGATATAATAGAAAAAGCTATTGTAGGATCGGGCCATCGGCCAGATGTAATCGTAAGCATGTGTTCTCTCATCCAGCGGAGAGTAGATTTTTGGATGAATGGTTTCATTTCCATCCAGTTTAAGTGCCTGGGCTTCTTTCTTAGGTACCAATTCCCCATAAGGCACATACCTGTGGTGGGGTCTTGATGGAAAATTACAGAGGCCATCGGTGGTGAAGCTGTAGATCCTGATGGGTAGGTCCCTTGCTTTACTTTTTCCAGGCCCAATGGTTTCATACTCCATGCTCATGGCATTGTGAGTAAAGATTTTTAGTTTGATGGTGGTTCTCCTGTTCACCACACTGTCCTGTTTGCTGAGCTTTTCGTCAGCATTGAGCAACTGGGTTTTACCGTAGCCTTTGGCAGTGATCCTGGAAGCATCTACATTTTTTGAGATCAGGTATTCGACAGCCGCCTTCGCCCTTTTTTCAGATAAGGCCATATTGTATTCAGGTGTACCAAACCGGTCTGTATGAGAGCCCAGCTCCACTGGTATAAAAGCGATCTTCATCAGAATTTCCGCGATCTTATCGAGTTTCTTTTTATCTTCATTTCGGACCTTATAGGAATCAAACTCATAATTGATCTTCTCATCCAGGTAAAACTCTGAATCTATAGATCCTTTCAATTTGATCTTCCCTTCATCAAAAATAGGGATTGGAGGGTTTCCAATATCTGAAATCTCTATTTTGGTGAACTTACAATGATCCGGTTGTTTCAGATTTTCGGCGGGCGGGCCAACTTTTGCAACGGTAAGGTTAAGCGGGGTAGCAACTGCAGAAGTACTCACCTTATTCTTTAACCGCAGATAGCGGCCATGGTATTCTTGTTTAAAGCTGTCTTTGACCAGTACACCACTTTGATTGTCGGTAATTTTAACATACAGTTCCTGCACATCAGGTCCGTATTTTAAATTTGCATACCAGTTATAGGTATTTCTGATCTGGAGGTTGATCTCCCCGTTTTCAACCAGTACATTGCTAAAAACGTCTACATCTTTATCTGTTAACGGTGCTTGTCTTTTATATACCTTCACCGTTAAACGATGGCCATTTAGTCCTTCAGTTTGCACATTTAAATGCACATCGTCGCCGAAATTGATGGGGGTTTTACCTAAATTTTCTCCCTTATAAGATTTACTCCAGGTACTTTTTACAATCAGCGGGTCACAGATGCCCCGCACCAGCAGACCAGTCTTCACATTCAGATCGATAGTTCCCGTTAAACTGGCTTCCAGATAATACATGGGCACATTTCCACATAGTTTTTTTGGAACAGACAACGCACGGAGAAAGGGCGCTCCTGTTTTGGAAATCATCAGGATCTTGGTCCTTTTTGCATCTTCATACAGCCAGGTTACACTGTTCTTTTGTGCCTCTGTGGTTCCCGGGTACCATTCTACAACCTCGAAAGCATGGGCAACGTTCGGTGTTAAAACGATCACATTTCCATTGCTAGCCTTTTTGTAATAATATTCTCCGGCAACTAAATCAATTCTTTTCGGTCCTTTTGGCATACTATTCAAAGATTATACCTTCAATACTTATCGGTTCTTCTGTTAATTCTCTGGGATCTACTGCAGGATTTAAGGTTTTGCTCACCTTAGGTTCTGCACTTTTAAAATTCTGGCTCCCTGGTTCTGCAATCTGACCATGCTTCACAATTTTTATACAGCCTGCCCCGCCTATCGGGCAGGTTGCTTTGCTGTCCTCCAGCAGAATCTTGCCACCATTGGTTAGTGTAGTGTGCTCGTAGAACCCTTTCCATTCTGTGACCACTGCATTGCAGGGCTTATTTCTTTGCATGGAACAAGATCCAAAGCAGTTTTTCTGGAAAGTCTGGCCAATGTCTTTATTGCTGGCAATATATTTAGTGCTGCCATCTTTGTCATTGGCGTATTCCCGCTTATGCGTCTTCACTTTTAAAGTGTCCGGACTTGTACCGTAATTGCACATACACATTGCTCCGTCTACAACTAAATGTTTCTCTGCCATATCTTTGCTCCTTTACCGGGTTAATCCCATAAAAATTTAAACGGATTTGTAATCTTCTTTTCCCTGGGCTCATGGTTTCCATCCAGGAATACCATTCCCTTCCGGACATTCTCCTGTAATATTTCCTGCTGGTCTTCGTCTTCCAGCCATTCAAATATTTTAAGTTCCGTTTCCTGCACCTCCCCCAGCTCCAGTTTCCACCTGCCTACCAGAGATCGTATAGACCGGGTTTCTTTTTCCAGAACCAGCCTTATGGTGTAATCTCCTCTTACCGGAGTGGCTTCCGGATTCATCAGCCGCTCTATCGGAAAGCTTTGTTCTTCCTTCAAATCTCCAGCTGTTCGTTCGTCATCGGCTTCTCCGCTATGGTGAATCTCAATATGGCCGGCTGCATTTAACAGCGGGTTTACTTCCGCAATGCCTTTAAATTTAACCGGGGCACAACGTCCGCCAATAGGAAAAGTGGAATGGGTCTCTACAACGAAATTCTCTCCATAAGCTCTGTAAACCGGAGAAAAAAACACAGAACAAAACAGTTCATCTCTAAAAATCAAGTCTACTTTTTCCTGCGAAGAAAGACTTAATTCCATGAGCTGCAGATATTTTTCAGTTGTTTCTCCTTTAAAATATTCTTCTACACTGCTCCGGGTATCTTTCCATCTGGACAGAATCTCCTGATGGTTAAATACACCTATATAACTCCCATCAAAACCAATTTCCAGTTGCAGGGGGTAAAACACTTTTCCGCATTCGTAGGCCAGCTGATCTGCCACCAGATCTGGTGCAATATCGTTTACATAGACGGGTGAGGTCCTTTCCAGTTTAAAGACTCTGGAACGGTCTATAATTGTCTTCACATAGGTTACATCCAGGTCAAACTTTACCGTATCCTCTTTACTTCCTGAAGTATAGGTATACACCACACCATAACTGCGTTTAAAATGTGGTGGTTTTAACTGCAGTTTCAATGCATTACGATCTGTAAACTCTACCTGTTCCATAACTATTTGTAAAAACTCTGTACTTTAACCTGCTGAAATGGGGTCTCTTTATCTTTGATCTTCAAACGAACAGTTGCATCTTTTTTCGTTTTGTCCAATACCACAACCAAACTGGCTTCTTCACCTTGCGGAATCTTAGAAAACACTGAAAAAGCCTCCTGTTCATCAAATTTAAGTTCTGTGCGCAATTCTCTGTTCCGGTCATCCAGCCAGTAGACGCTGAACTCCTCTATCACTGCATTTGGTTTAACACTCAGGTGCTGAAGCGCGTCTCCAAACACAAAATCTCTTTCCTTGTTAAAATAATCCAGGTCTATCCTTAACACTTTAGCGTTTGTCTGAATTTCCGGTTTCCAGTTGTACCTTTTCCTTAAACTCCCCCAGTAACCAAAGGGGATTTTACCTGCGGCCATTTGTTCTTTTACCGAATCCGGAAGTTTTTTAACAATTACATCAATATAGGCTCCGATACCATCCTCCATAGAGGGGTAAATCTTCTTCCAATCCAGGTTTTCTATGGGTTTAGCTTTAAAAAAGCCCACTTCGACTTGTTTACTTCTCGATCCGGCGAGCCAGACAACCAGATCACCTCCTGGCGCCATCCCAACTTTAACACTGTGGTAGTTTCCCTTTCCTCCTTCTTCAGAGTCATCAGGATAACCCGCAGCAAATAAAGAATCTATTTTTTTAGTATCCAGTTCAAATTTCCCGCCATAGTTTTTCTTTTCCGTAAAGGAAAGCCAACTGATTTCCAGTGTATGTGGAACTTCTTTCATCTGCTCCCCTGCAATATTCACCGATCCGCTTTCACCCCATCCATAATTGATTGCCCGGCCATCAGGAATATAAATACTTCCCTTTTCTCCATAGAGAAGAGCACCCTTATAAATCTGTGCGGGATAATTTACCGGGGCGCATTCTGTTGGTATCCAATCGTATTTTTTCATTTTTTCCTGGCAAGAGCTTAAAGTGAAGGAGCTGACTATAATAAGTAATGTGAATAATTGTTTCATGGGCTTAAGTTGATCTGGGGTTAAAAACCACTCTTTCTCTTTCTCCCTTATCATTGATATGAGGTTCCTTACCCACACCATCCCAGCTGGAAGAAAAGTGGAGATACCTGTTTCTAAGTTCCATCAGCATATTGTGGTCCCGCACTTGTGCATTGTATTTATCTACGGGATAGGCTCCAACATCAACCATGTTTTTTAAAGATTGCAGTTGCCCCCGGCTGTTGAACACTAAGGGAGGAGCTGTTTTTAGGATGGCGTAATTCTTTATCCTGGTGTATACATCGGTTAAAAGCAATTTGGAATTGCTCAAGGGTGCTGCAGGTATTTTATAGACGGTACTGAGCAGGTCTTCTACAAACTGGCAGGGATCAGTGCCCATTTCAAACATCAGGTGCAAGGGGATCAAACTGTATTTATTGCTCAACACCCTGTTACCCGTCAGTTTATAGGAATTTTGGATCTTCATCTGGCTGCCCCTATACCAACCCTGTTCAATCAGCCGGTCCCGCTCCGCAGCCACCAGTTTATCCCTGTTGATCGGGGATAACATTTCTTCGGCAAGAGAAACCTCTTCATTGACATTATCCCTATAACTGCCCCCAATGTCTGAATGCACGCCCGGAAGGGAGAGTTCAGTACCAATGGTTACAGAAGTCAGTTCAAATTTTTCACGGGTTTCATCTGCAGCAGTCAGATGTACAATCTTGGATGCTCTGTTAATGGCATTTAAGTCCAGCTCCACCAGGTCATTGCTGTGTTTAACGCCATAAGCGGATACCGTATCATATAGTCCTGCAAAGCGGATCCGTACAAAGGCTATTTTTAATTTGCTTTTGTCTGCCTGTTCTCCAAAATGACCTCTGGCAGGTTTATCATCCTCACTGGGAAGGGTGATTTCATGCACAAAATTTCTGGCCGCAGCAGCTCCCCGGCTAAAGCCAAAAACATCTACGGTTAAGGTACCCACATCTTTCTTGGTATTGGCTTTGATGGTTTTAACGAGTTCTTCGCAACATTTTTTAACCTTACCCCGGATACCCATAGAACCTTCCCCGGTTCCCATATCTTTTAAGCTGTCGTAATCATCATTTGTTGTACCTATCCCTTCAATATAAATCGAAAAATAAAGGCTTTCCTTTTTATACATCTTTTCCAGGTGGTCGACATTTGTGCGGTCATTCTCATAACTGGTATTGTCTTGCCAGAAAGAGGGTTTGGCATGTGCGGTATAAATGGGAGAATTGCTTTCTCTCCTATTTATGTTGGTACGGTTGTTTCCTGTTCCATCAAAAAATAACCCAACAACAATATTGACCACATCTTCTTTGGTGGCCATTTTCTCCGGTTCTCCATAAACAATGCCATCTTTGGAATTCTCCAGAATCTTTTTCGCGGCATTGGTATGGATATTATTGGCGTAAGCCGTATAATCCTGGGCCGCACTTTCTCTCAGGGTTCCGCTGGAGATCTTTATAATGTTGCCTTTATTGATCATAAGTCTAGCCTTTAAAACAGATTACTTTTCTCTCCGCTGTTGTTGTGAATGGTTTTTGCAGCATGTTTGATCACGCTCCCTTCAGCACTGTTATAAGTGAGTTCCCCTGTTGCCGTTTTTGTGATATTGGTGGCCTCACTCTGGTAAGCATTCGCAGCGATCTCAGTGATATTTGCTGCGTTCAAGGTATAATCTGCACCAATGCTAACCTGGTTATTGACACTCACCTGGGTATTCATATTATTTCCGGCCAGCGTGCTGATGTCTTTTCCGACATGGATATCGAGATTTTCAGCTACATTGAGTTGCATATTCTTGGCATTCAAGGTCATATTCTCATTGGCCGTAATGGTAATGTTATTGCCCGTGGTATCAATATGGATCAGGTTTTTATTGATGTCTGTAATGGTGATTCCATGTCCCGATGGCCCGTCGTTAAATTCAATGAGGTGCCCGCTTCGGGTTGCAATGCTTTTCATATGGTTGGCATCCTGTCCGCCCGCACCTGTACTGCCATGAAAGATGCTGCCCATGACGAAAGGCCGGTCGGGGTCGTTATACCTGAAACCGACCACAACCTGGTCTCCTATTTCCGGAATAAAAACATAACCCCTGTTTTTTGCAAAGGGTTCGCTGCTCCCCCCGTCAGGCGTTAAAACCCTGATCCAATCTGTAGTTGCATTGTCTTTTTGCCACAACATCTGTACCCTGACCCTTCCGGTTTGAGATGGATCGGCGTTATCAATTACCGTGGCTATTTGCGACTCCGCCTGAGGCGTATAAACTTGTTCCACAGAAACTGCTTCCGTATCGGCAGGAACGCCCTTAAAGGCATTGTTATACCTGCTAAGACCATCTATATAATGAGAAATCTCCGTGATCAGAAATTTACTCAATGAATCCTTGTTAAAGGATAAACCATCCTTACGGGATACTTGTACATCAGCAATGCAGCCAATATTCAGCGCGGTACTAGTACTCTCCCCGGTAATGTCCGAAAGGTTCGAAGCCATTGCGGCTTTATGTTTATCGGCGAGTTTATCCAGCTGGCTTTTATTTTCCACTCTGGGTTTAATTGTGGTATTGATCTCATGATCGTACACAGAGGAAGACTGGGACAGGGCATGTTGCGCATAATCATTCAAACCCTTTACTGAACCGGGTGCCTGTGCATCCAGTCGCCCGTTTTCCTGTGACCTGTAGGAATAATAAGAAAAATTCATCGGCAGGATGCGAACCGCCATATTCATAAAGTTCAGATTCTGGCCATGTATCAGCGTTACGGTCTTTTGTGAATTAGGCTTTCCAAAATGCAGGGTTTTTCCGTCATAATAAAAAAACTCTCCATATTCTGCACTTAGCCGGTTGATAAAGCTGTAATTGCTTTCTTTAAATTGAGTAATATATTTAAGGTTTTCGCTGTAAGCCGGTGCGATGGCATATTCCATATCATTAGAGGCCAGCGCTGAAGTTTTCTTCTTTACAATGTCCCCCAACTGCATATCACTGAAAGATTCCAGGTGTGGTCCTGTTTCCAGAAGAATGGTTGGTGAGTAACCCTTAATAATGAGGTTTCCCCTGAGGCCATGGCTTTGGGATAAGTTGACCTCGCAGACAATCCCTTTAAAATCCATGTTTCCATGATCGATACTGACAATGAAGCTTTTTCCAACCCAGGCTTTAGACTGATCGATCTTAAAAGACTGGGTCTGCTCAATCACATCCTGGTTAATGATCAGTTCAAACTCGTGGTGACGGTTAAAGGCCTGGGTGATCCTCAGTGAATTAAAATGTGTGATCTCCTGGCTGTCAATTTGTATTTCCAGATTTATTTTCTTTTCCATCGTAGGAAGCTTTGCTGTTAAAACTTAAAATTCGGCATCTTTTGGCCAGGTATTAAAGTGCAGGAACTGCCATTTATCTTGTTTAAGCTGGTACCACACTGTAATATTTTCTTCTTTATTGTAAGCCCATGTATATTCCCGGATTTTCACTTCGGGTGAGTAACGGTCCTTTTCAGGTACATGGTTATAAATTTCTATTCTAAACTCAGACAAAGGGCTGGACAAATTAAAATCCTCGCTTTTGATGGGTTTTCCGAATTTAGCTACGGCTTGCTCCGGAGACAGCTTTTTTAAAGCCGCAGTATCGATCTTTTCGGTTTTTCCCATTTGGTTTTCCTTTTTTATTGCCGTAGCAGGTGATTTACTTTGCCCGTCAGAGGATGGGTTCATACAAGAGATGAACAAGGTAAAGCCAAGGCCCAACAGGCAATATGCAGATCTAACGAACATGGCTGATGTCAAATTTTACGCCCGGAATCATACTATTTAAGGTCTGTTTTATAAAATCCAGGTGCCGTTGTCTCAGCTCATTTCCTGAGTTCATAATACTGGGGAAATCGGCCAGATAAGGACTGCCAGAGGCATATTCATCGCCATGTCCGGAAGGTGTATAAGCAACGTTCCCCAGCGTATGACCAAATTCATGGGTAAGCCCGTATTGGTAGGACCGAACAGGGCCATTTATATACTTCAGTGTTTGCGTTGTATCTTCTGTATCCAGGCTGATTTCCCTGGTATTCCATCGAATATAACTCTGTTGAAAGGCACCTCGTTTAATCTTAGTGACGGTAACTTTCCAGTGTGCACTGTTGTCCAACACCCACTTTACATCAAAATAAGTTTTAACTGGTCCAACTTTATAATTCGCTGGTATTTTGGATCCCTGAGCCAATTTAAGTTCAAAACGGCTCCCCCAGACAGACCAGATCAGTCTGTCTACTTTGTGGTGAAAATTTTTGGTTTCTGCATAAGTCCACTTACCTGAGCCTGAAGCTATTACCCAACTGTATTTCCAGCGTTGCAATATCTTAAGCTCATTTCTGCCAAGATCGAGCGTAATGGCAAAATAAGGGGTTTCTTTTCTGTAAATTAACATAGGTAGATGTTAGTAAGAACGGAAATTTAGATAGGAGCCCCTATATGATCAGGGGCTCTCCCTTTACAATTATGCTTTTGGCCAATCGTTGGTATGCTCGGCATTACCCAGCTTCAATTTGCGCGCAGAAAGCACAAAACTTAAAGTCATTGGCGTATTATCGTTTACAGCAATACCTTCGTTATACTGGATGATGTATCCATCTTCAAAAGACAATTCTTTCATCTTTGCATCTTCCTCGCCTTTTTTGAAAACGATACTGCCCGACAATGGTTTATATTGATTGTTGACCATTGATTCTATCACTGAAGTATCTTCAGTAGATTCTACTTCAATATGAATTGTTCCACCATATACGCCAGATGATGGACGGCCTTTAGCGTCTACATCTCTGTTTAATGAAAAGCTGCACTGTAGTACATCAAATTCTTTGGACCCAAGAGTTAATCTGGTTTTGAAAGCCATGATAGTATTCTTTTAAAAATTAAATAATGTTGGTTAATTGGTTACGTACCTAAAGTTACGCTTTTGGCCAGTCATTTATATGCTCGGCATTGCCAAGTTTTAACTTTCTAGCAGAGATCTGGAATTTCAGTGTCATCGGATTTTCTCCGGTAATGTTGATTCCTTCTGAATACTTAACAATGTATCCGTCTTCAAAATGAACTTCTTTCATTTTGGCATCTTCTTCTGTTTTTTTGATGAGCAGGGTACCGCTTAAAGGCTTGTACTGGTTATTAACCATTGCTTCTACAACAGAGGTGTCTTCAGTGGATTCGATCTCGATGTCGATCGTACCGCCATACACTCCGGAAGAGGGTCTTCCTTTTGCGTCTACATCGCGGTTCAGGGAATAGGCACAATGGAGTACATCGTACTCCTTGCCCGAAAAGTCTAATCTTGCTTTGAAAGCCATAACTTTAGTTTTTGGGTGAAATTTTATTTATCTATACTCCTAACGGCAAAAACTTTGCCAATAGTATATTATTTCTAAAGAAAGCCCTGAAGCGGAACTCAAGACTGTATTCAACATGAAGACTGATCGTCAGCACTATAGAAAACAGTACAGCTGCTTATTTTCGCTACAACCTGCAGAGAAAAGCAGCATAGAGGGGTTAAAATATATCTGCCTGATCTATTTTGCCGTTACCCGGTAAACAGCAATTTTATATACTCCAGGATAAAAATGCACTTCAAATCCTGGCCGGGCAATATTTCTTACCAGGTTTCCAGCCACATTTTTTTCATTATAATTATGCACTTCAATGCTATTTCCCTTTTTAATATAGCCATTACCAATCATCGTGTCTATATCAAGCGGTTTAACATGGATACAGCCATGCGATTCAGAAAGGACAACACGATTACTTAAATAGGTATTGGCCTCATCTCCTGGTGTGGTATGAATAAAATCTCCCAGAAACCCTTCCTTTCCATCCATTTTCCAATTGTGGTTATGATCAGCGTAATATTTCACAGAAATATGCCCAAAATCATTAAACACCCAACGATCCGGAACAATTAGTTTTCCGTAATAGGTATTATAAGATCTTTTTATCAAATCAGTCAGCTGTTTCTCAAATCCTTTATATCGTCCCCATTGGTCATTAACCGCACTTAACCTGATCCACCTCCCTCCGTGTTTCACCATTATAATTTCATTGGTTACGCGCATTTCTGTACCCCAGGCTATTCCAGACCAAAACTGGTATTTTCCATGGCTCACGTGTTTTTCAATGGCACCAATCACATACCTTCCGGAGCGCGTAGAGGTTTGCATATGTCCGTCATGCCCTAAAACCTCCTTGGAGGGCCCACCATGGGCATCATATTCGTTAATCTTGATCAGTTTATAAGATGGCATACCTACTCTCCTTTCGATTTAACTATTTCAATGTATACGATCTGATTTTCTGCTTCTTCAGGGAAATGCGCTGCACTTATCTGAAGAAATAATCCTGCTGTTTTATTACCTAAATGCTTTTTAAGATCTATGCTTACCGGTGGGGGGCTCTTATGCGCTCTGAATAATGGGGGCTCAGGCCCGAGAGGCCCAAAATGGTTCGTTAAAGATTTAAAAGTAAGTTGCTTTCCTATGGTTATCGGCAAGGAGATGTAGACCCGGTCACTTTGCATTGAGTCATTATGGTTGTGCAACTTTACATAAACAACAGTATCCGGAACAGTCTTACCCTGCTGGTCCAGCATTACCGGAAAATAAACAGCAAAACTGTCTGTTAGTGCTTTTAGTTTCTCTTCCTTAAGCTGGCCATCGGCAAAACGATTTGCTGCAGTATCAACAAAAGCGATCAGTTGATCGCTCAGCGTTTTATCATTAGCCGGATTCCCTGATCCGACTGCCGTGTTTTCTTTAGGAGCTGAAGAATGACAGGAAACAACAAGCAGAACGATTAAAGTGAATAAGTAAAATATTGTTTTCTTCATGGTTTTAATAGGCTTTACATGATGTTACCTTGCTGAACAGGAACCTGATTCTGAACGATAAATTCTCTTAAAAATGGATTGAAGCTGGCCAATTGTTCCGGATATCCTTTTTCCATCGCAAGGTTAATACAATTGAAGCGATAGCCATCTTTAAACGTAAAGTGAAAGGCCAGATGCTGTAATTTCACAAATGCGACATCCTCGGCATTGTATTTTTTAATCAAAGAATTATGTTCATCTGTAATGATTAAATAACGATCATAAAGATTTAAAAATCCATACTGGGTATTCTTTTTTATCAATAACCAGGCAATAATGACCCAAGGTGCAAGCAAGATTAACATCAACGATACTAAGGAAGAATGCGCCGGATTGATCCCGGTTAAAGTTTCTATTTGGTTTTGAAAGATAAAAACCAGGACCAGAGTAACGATATAGCCAGCCAGCATGGCAAATCCTATGCCCAGCGTTGTGCCCACCGGAACAGGTAGTCTCAGTTTGATATTAGCACTTGGTGTATTCATATAACCTCTAAAAAAGCAGTAATAAAATATAAATTAAAACAATAATCAGGCCCGCCCCTACGTAGAGTTTGCTTTCCTGATATTTTTGCAAGGCAACAATAAAAAGTATCAGATTAATTATCAGGGTAAAAAAGATAGTTAACCCACCTATTTTTTCTCCCAGGGTATACAGGTAAAGCTCCGTGGCATAACCAATTTCAGAACGACTTTCACCATCTAGCTTCAAATAGACATACGGCACGGTCACCGCATCATTAATTCTTTGCTGATCTGTCTTGAATATATAAAAAGATGCTTTTCTTTCTTCCGCGGGCTTAAGTTTAGGATGTTCCCAATAGATATCAGGTATCATATTGGCGGGCGCAGGCAAATAAATATCCTTTAATTTATCCGCTCTGAACATACTCCCCAGCCCGGAAAAAGTTCTGCTTAAAGTAGCTTTGAACTCGTCAAATTTCTGGATATACTCAGCGTCAGATCTGGCTCCCCTGCTGATCTTCTTGGAGACATTCATGGTAGCGGTCATTTTTATCAGTTGTTTATCTGTATCCTTTGTACGCACAAGGCTATACACCAAAAACAGCACAGGCAACAACAAGGAAAGGGCAAAGCAAATGTTATATTTCATCTTCAATTACAGTTATAGATTGTCTGGCCGCGGTTTCTGCATTATTTAAAGCATCCTGTAAGCCCTTAAGATCATCGGCGATCAGCCAGTTTCCACCTGCCCGGATTGCATCCAGCAGCATATTGGTTCCCATTCCCTTCATGATCCCAAAACCATATTTTCCGGTAAACGCATTGAAAGAACCTTTCAGTATAGACCTGTTGTTGAACTGGGTAGAAAATTCCGTGGTGGTATTCATTCTGGAAATCTCCATTGTATTGGGGGTACTTCTTATAGAAACAGAACTTTGACTTGAGGATATGGTTGTTCCGTTAGGTCGGGCAGGACTTGCTCCAGGAATCGCATTACTTGATGTTACGGTGGTCTGGCTTGCAGTAACCGTACCTGGAGGTAAAACAGTACCTTCCGAATTTGCAACAAAGACCCTGTTGGTGCCGAGCGTCTGTGTGGTTTGCGTTGTTGTATTTAAATTTGTGGTTTGGCTCTTTGCAATATCTTCGGCACTGCCAAGGGCATCTGTAGGAGCGCCAATTTTTTTATTTGTAGCAAGATCTACAACATCGTCCAGTTTTTTATGATCGGGGTCACTTCCTTTATAGGCCTCCCCGGTAATATAATCATCTACAGATGTACCGCCTATTTTGACATTTTTCTTAGACCAGTCGTACCCAGCATTCAATCCATAAGAAGCACCTCCCACACTGGTTACGCCCAGTACATGTACAAATCCTGACACTGCACCGTAGGTAACGAAGGTGCCTTTGACAGCCATAAATGCACTTCCAACAGCTGAAGCAATACCACCTGCAATGAAAGCAATAGAAGTGATGGCGGCAACACCAGCAATGGTTTTGCTTCGGTTTAAAGAGGCAAGGGCATCAGCGGCTTCCTTAGAATACATAATCTGAACAGTGCCTCCTAGGAAACATGGTACTATAGATTTATCAATAAGCGCTTTCTTATCTTCAAACGTTACTCTGGGATGAACCGGAGTCCAGTCTTTGCTCATGGTTAATATGGCGCAAATGCAGGGCATCATTGCGGTATTCAATCCAACCGCCGCTCCACCGACCGCTCCGGCAGCCAGCATCGCGCCAAGACCTATAGCCAATGTGCCACCGCTAAGTACAATTGCTGCAGCAATGATTGCGGCAACTATAACACCTATTATTGCACCAGCTATAACCATTTTGGCACAAACAAAATTCGCCCCCGTGCGGTCTTTAATGGTTGCGGCCAAACGTCCTTTTGCTATTTTTATACTACTCTGACTGCTTACTTTTAATTGTTGAGGATTCATCCCATCCGAGCAAACCAAATAGGCTTTATCGGGAACATATAATTGTGACATCTTAAATCCTTTTTATAGTGAAATCCGTTTGAAAATATAAACCATCATTCGCCTTTTCTTTAAATACGGCCCGGCAATGCGTTAAGAGCCCAGTAGACCAGTCAAAATTATAATCAGCCTGATAATCTATTTCATAGGAAAATTTTGGTCCACAAAGCTCCTTGTAAGATTGATTGTACAATTTTGTCAAATCTGCACCAACGGTTTTTTCAATATAAGCCTTATGACCGCACTGAAAACCCGCACTATCTGTTGACTGAAGTGTTTCTCTAATTTGATAAGGAACATGGATACCCTGAAACAACTGAGAGGAAAATGAGCCCTCAGCTATCGGATGTTCATTTTTCACCAGCTTTTCTCCTAATACCGGACTAAAAAAAACAGTATACAAAAGGGTTTCTTTTAATGAAGGTAATAAATCTCCGAATTGTTGATCTCCATTCTTTAAAAGTTCCTGATCTCCGGCTGTATTTTTTAGCGGCTCCAAAACATCTCCTTTAATCTCTTCCCAACGTTCAACAATCTCTTCCTGGTTCAGGACCCTTTCAATGCTTCCTTGTTTATTTAGCTTAATAACCAGCTTTTGAGTTGGATAGTTAAAGGCTTTGGAAAACTCTATCATCTCTTTAAAAGCCGGATTCGCGTTAAAAACCTCATGATTTTCCACTTCAATATCCACCAGATACCCGTCTTCAAAGACATCAACAATTTTGAGTATCCAAATGATCTCAGTTTGCACATCGGTTACCTTTTGTCCCATAGCAAAGAACTGAGTATGATAACGTATGGAAAATTTATGGTTTCGGGAAGGGAGAAGTCTCAATTGAATCCTGTCGGTTTCCCTTGCCTGTTCCACTTCTTGCGGCTCTTCAAAAAATTTAAACCTGCTCATTCATTTACAACATCTAATTAATATCTACATTACTCCCTGTAATCGTATGTACTCCTGAAGACTTTGTGTCTATTGTAGTTCCTGAAGAAATCGTGATCTTATCCGACGTAGATACGCATTTGTCCTTGCCTTCTATGTCTAAACTGGTCACACCATACTTTCCGATGTTCACTCCATTACCCGTTTTATCTCCGGAATTTGCATTTATAGCTGATTTCCCCTGAATGGTTATCGTCTCACCTATAATTTCTATGATTCCATCCTGATTAAGGGTTATTGAACTCTTTCCTGTTTTAATAACGATTTTTTGGGCTGACTCCGCAGTAATTGAACCCGGCCCGTTTTCCACTTTAACATAATTCGCCTTATTGGTTCCGAGGTTTAGCGCATGGTTCAGATCATCAAATGTCAATGCACTTCCTCTTCTCGAGGTCATTCCTTTGGTATTGCTGTTCTTAAAGCCTTTACTATCTCCGCTCTTTCCATGAAATACACTCCCCAGGATGACTGGTCTGGCAATATTTCCCTCTTCAAAGGCTACAACAACCTGATCCCCTTTTTCAGGAATCACATGGAAGCCACGGTTGGCTCCCGTATCTCCGCTTCCGGCATTCGGGCTCATGACCCGCAGCCATTCGGTGGGGTCATTGGTCTGACATTCCCATTTAAATTTCACCTTTACCCGTCCCTGCCCTTGAGGGTCGTCATTGTCCAGCACATCTGCAAGCTGCATATCCGCTTCAGGTTTCTTCACCTGCCCTACAGGAAGTTTTTCACTGTCTGCGGCTACCCCTTCAAATGTATTTTGATAATGTCCAAGCCCATCAATTTCATGGTAAACTGCGGTTACGATAAACTTTCCGAAGTCCTGTACCTGAAAATCCAGGCCGTTCCTCATACTGGTGCTGATGTCTACGATCTTACCCAGACCGACCTTAGGATTGTCTCCGTGGCCGGAAATACTCACCAGTCCCGACACCAAAGCTTTATGCTCATCGTTCACAAAGGTATCTATCTCCTTCTGTGAGTTGACACGCACATTCAGGGGCTGATTGAACCTTTTACTAAAGACTTCATTGGAAGCAGAAATCGCATGAGACAAGTCTGAAAGACTGGAACTGGCTACTGCCGGCTGGGCACTCAGCAGCTGATCCTCCTGCGAATGATAGGCAAATTTCTTATAATTTAAAGGTGCGATCTGCATTCCATATTGTAAACTGTGCAGATCTCTTCCATAGATCAGTGCAATCTGCTCTTCTTTATCGGGCTTTCCAAAATGGAGCACACTGCCGTCGTAGTAAAACCATTCATGATATTCGGCCGAAAGCCGCTTAATAAAATCAAAATCACTTTCCCGGTATTGTATAATGTAATCAATAGCCGATGTATAGGCTGGTTTGATTTGAAAGTTCAGATCATTTTGCGGGGTATCGTTTGTGGCCTGCTGGATAATTGTTTTCAGGTCTTTACCCAGGTAAGAACCCAGGTCTGGTCCCCTGTCTATCAGGATATCCGGGCTGTAGCCGGTAATAACAATATCACCCTGGAACCCATGGGTCTGCGCAATTTCTACTTTAGTAATGATCCCGGTAAAAATATTTCCGGAACGTTCTATCAGACCAAACTGGGCAGTAAGGCTCTTGCCTATAAAATCTTTAGACTTAGCGAGCGTAATCCCGTTGGTCCCCTCCACCTGATCATGATTGATCCGCAGCTCAAAAGTATGGTGCTCGCTGAAACGCTGATCCAGCGTAAAACGGCTGAAATGCAGAATGGGCACCTCCTCTATACTGATGTCTATATTTAGTTTATTGACCATATTTCAGGAATTGAGTCGTCAAAAAATTGCCGGAAAGCAGGTAGTGCTTTCCGGCAAACTTGTTTTTCATAGGCCTATAGGCAATTAGCCCTTCGGCCAGTCATTGGTATGCTCAGCATTACCAATTTTCAACTTGCGTGCAGAAATCACGAAGCTCAATGTCATTGGGGTATTGTCATTTACTGCAATACCTTCATTGTACTGGATGATGTAGGCGTCTTCAAAATGTAATTCCTTCATCTTTGCATCTTCCTCTCCTTTTTTGAACACAATCGTTCCGGCAAAGGCTTTGTACTGGTTGTTCACCATAGATTCGATCACTGAAGTATCTTCAGTAGATTCTACTTCAAGGTGAATGGTTCCACCATATACACCTGATGACGGACGTCCCTTCGCGTCTACGTCCCTGTTTAATGAAAAGCTGCACTGCAGCACATCATACTCTTTTGATCCAAGAGTAACTCTGGTTTTAAATGCCATGATAAGTTTTTTTAAATGTTAAACGTCCTTTTAATTTTGAATTAAGCCTTTGGCCAGTCATTGGTATGCTCGGCATTACCAGTTTTTAACTTGCGGGCAGAGATCTGGAATTTCAACGTCATCGGATTATCTCCAACGATGTTAATTCCTTCTGAATACTTAACGATGTATCCATCTTCAAAATGTACTTCCTTCATTTTGGCATCTTCCTCTGATTTTTTAATCAGCAAAGTACCTGATAAAGGTTTGTACTGGTTGTTTACCATTGCTTCAACAACGGAGGTGTCTTCGGTCGATTCGAGTTCAATGTCGATCGTTCCGCCATACACGCCGGAAGAGGGTCTTCCTTTTGCATCCACATCACGGTTTAGGGAGTAGGCACAGTGGAGCACATCGTACTCCTTGCCCGAAAAGTTTAATCTTGCTTTGAAAGCCATAACTTTTTGTTTTAGGGTGAGAAAACTGTTACTGTTAATTTGTATTAACAGTAATATCTAAACAAAAAGTTTGCCACTATCTCCTATTAATCAGCACAATAGAAGAAATATTTTTCAAATTGGCCCTGAAGCCCTTTTAAGGCTACATTAATTTTGATCCGAAAGTTTCAAGCTTCCGAAGCCACTTTTTACTGTAATCATTCTCCAGCGAGTAAAGATGCCCTATCGTATTGGTGTGAACGGGATGGAAACGGCAGTTTTCAAAAACGTTTCTTTTTATAGACAAGTAAGTTACCTTTTTGTCTTGTTTCCAGTACTCAAAAGTTTCTTCGTCCAAAATAGACACAATTCGTGCAGATCTTCCACTAAAATTGTTGCTGATGTTCTGGTTTCTGGATAAAAATACCTGATCAGGCATAAACAACCGGTCAAAAAAGCCTTTGATCCGGGCGGGAATAGAAGACATATATACCGGACAAAATAAAACGACATGATTGGCCCAAACGATCATATCCAATGCCCGTTTCAGGTCCGGTTCCAGTTCGGTAACGCGGTTAGTGAATTGTTTATTGGAATTAAAGATCAGATCGATGATCGCAATTTCTTTGATCTGCGCACCAGCTTCCTGAGCGCCTTTTTTGTAGGCATCAATCAGCAGGCTTGTTGCAGCCGTTTTTTCAGGATCGCCATTAATGATCAGTACTTGTTTCATGTATTCCCGGTACAGCGTAAAATCTGCGGGACTAAAATATAAAGAAATTGTTAAGTCAGGAAATGTAAAAGAGGTATAAAAAAATATCCGGCTCAGCTGGGGGTCCATCTGGCCGGATATTGTTATCACAATAACCTGGGTTATTGCTGTGCGTATTCTGTACTCCAGGTGGTTTCTTCGTCCTCACCTTTCTGGCCATCCAGTTTGACCACAAAACTTTTGGCCGGAAAATACGGCGTAATGTGGATATCCAGGTGGATTTTATCTTTTTGCTGTTCATCCCGCTCAAAACGCATAATCTTAAATCTTTCAATTAAACGTTCCGGGCCTTGTATACCGTCCAGGAATTTAACGATCTGCCCGCGAAGGTCCTGTTCGGTTTTAGAAGTCCAGTTTTCAAAGGCTCTTCTGTTTAAGAAGTCGAATAAGACTTTGGTCACATAATCGAATACACGTACAACAGAGTAGGTTTGCAAACCAATGTTGTCTCCGTTAAACAAGGTTTTGGCCGAAAAAGCCATTACTTTTCCGTACTCATTAACCATAGGAACAAGACCTATACGTTCCAGGTGAGAGATTTCACTCTTTTTAAGGTCAAATTTTACACCGTCAACATCATTGATTGCACCATGTTTTTTACCTGCAGTAACCTGCGACATCAGGGTGTAATACATCTTTCCGGCCAATGCGGCTGAACCCGGAACGGTCAGATCATCTTCTTCACCAACTTCAGCTACTTTTCCTCTGCCCACCAGCCAGTTACAGGTCATGATCACATTAGACCTGAACGCATCTCCTCCGGTAAGGTTTGCAGCAGTAAACAAATCAATCACATCATCAGGCTGGTCCAGATCTGCAAAATCGGTAACCAGCATAGCCTTGTTCTGATAAGCGATCTTTCCCCATTTTTCCACCACTTTATTGGAGCCCATGTACCCTGGAACCACCATTAAAGAATAGTTTTCCCGAAGATCCAGCCTATCATATTTTTGCTTCAGTTCATCTGCAACATAGTCTATAAATCTTGGATTGTCCAAATCCTTGATCTGGTCCATAGAGGCATTCAGAATGACCACATTCTTTAATTTATCAGATTCTGTATTCTGATAAAAAAGGTTCACGGAGCGATAAGCCTGCTCCAGTTCTTTAGTGGTCTCTAAAGCAGTGGCTATATTTTTATTCAGATTTTCCTCTGCTGCTTCTAATTTTTCCGTGCTTTTATCGAGCATAGACGAAACAGAATCAGAATCTTCCAATACATCAATCCAGAGTTGAATCTTTTTCTTCAATTCTTCTCTTTCTTTCTTTTTTTCATCTCCGGTTAAAAAGATTTGTTTCCTTGCCTTTCTTTCCGGGTTTAAGTTCTGTAATCCGTCAACAGTAGCTTCCAATAAATCGAAACCACCTACTCTTGCCAGTTTTTCCAGGCTCGCTTCTAGGCTAAGCTTTTCTCCCGCCTGCTTTTCTGCGGGCTTGAAGGAGGCGCCTGACGCGGCTTCCTGCGTTATTTTTTGTTCATCTGGAGTTGCCATTCTAATCTATTTAAATCGGGTTGATCCCTGGTTCTTAACTGGACTATTTATTTGATTCTAATTCAGAAACGAAGTTTTTAAGTGCACTGATGAAGGCATTTTTTGTTTCAGCATCATCTAATGTGGCTTTCAAGGTTTTGTTGGACTTTAATTGTTTGATCACATTTAAAGACATCTCTTTTTCAATGTTCACATTATTCAGATAAGTACTCTGGTTAATGATGCTTTTCACTGAAAAATCGCCCAGGTTATTAAACTTTAAGGTTTCTGATACCGGAGAACCGTCCTGTTTTTCAAAAGACACATTCACCTTTGGCTTATAGTGGTTAAAAACTTCCTGTACAGTTTTCAGTCCTTCAACCTTTTCCGGCTTTATCGGCTCATTATCTGTAAGTTTTTGAATAAACAGCGTTTTATTGTGGGCAATATCTGCAAATGCTTCAGAGGTATCTACCTTTCTCTCATTACCGCCAATTTCATAGTTAAACATAGTATTGGTATTTAATGGTTTACGATTAATTTAAATGTCTTTATTATTTATGCTTCTGTTACTGGCACCTGCTCTATGATCTCCCATTCCAGCCGGTCTTCAGTTGCGTGTTTTTTTACCACAATTGTATTTCCTTTCTTTAACTCCCCGGAAATAATGTACTTTGATATCGGCCTTCTGAGTTCATTCCGGATCACTCCAGATAACTGCCTTGCTCCATACTTTGGAGTGAAGCCGCTCAGTGCCAGCATTGTTGTTGCCTGTTCATCAATCTCAAAAGTTATGCCTTGTTTCTCCAGGGCTTCAATTAAACTCTTCAGCTGAATCTCAAAAATCCTCACTACGTTCTTTTCACTGATCGGTGCAAAAGGCACAATTTCGGATAAACGGGCTAAAAATTCGGGTCTGAAATGCTTCGCCATAATCTCCATCAACTGAGAAGAACCAGGTATTTCCCCTTTTCCAACCTGCTCTGCAATCCATTCACTTCCAATGTTCGAAGTGAACAGAATCAGGGAATTGGAAAAGTCTCCTTCCTTACCAAGTCTGTCGTGCATATGTCCTTCATCCAGGATTTGCAGAAAAGTGTCAAATACCGAAGGGTGTGCCTTTTCTATCTCATCAAAAAGCAATACAGAATAAGGCTGCTGCCTGATTTTATTGACCAGCAGGCCACCTTCTTCGTATCCAACGTAACCTGGAGGCGCACCATACAATAAAGCCGCAGAGTGTTCTTCTTTAAATTCGGACATGTCAAAACGGATCATGGCCTTCTCATCATTGAACAAAAATTCTGCAATCGATTTGGCAAGCTCTGTTTTACCAGTTCCGGTAGGCCCCAGTAAAAAGAAAGACCCAATAGGCTGCCCTTTCTTATTTAACCCACTCCTTGACTCCAGAATGGCATCAGATACCGCCCTTAAGGCCTGATCTTGTCCAACCACCCTTCTTTTCAGGAACTGCTCCATATTCATCAACTTCTCTTTTTCCTGCGCCTGGATCTTCCCTAATGGGATCCCGGTTTTGTAAGAAACAATAGAAGCAATATCCTGCTTCCCTACCTCATCTGTTTTTTGCGCGGCAAGAATTTTAAGTGCAGCCAGGTTTCTGGTGAGATAGTCCAGGTATTCTTCGGGGGTTTCAAAAGCATCAGTTTGAGTTTCATCAGTAAGTTGTCCCAGCAGTACCGGGCTCACTTTGTCCTGCATTTGACTATATAGCCATCTATAATCTGCCAGCTGATGCTCCTGCTGAGCTTCGGGCTGTCCAAGTTCAGTTAACGACTGTTCCAGTTCGGCCAATACTTTATCAGAAGTATCGTTCATCATTTTCATGGCCGCCATGGTACGGTCCAGCAAATCAAAGGCAGAATCCGGCAACCGGCGGTCTTTCATGTAGCGTTTTGCCAAACGAACACACTCTGGAATAGCCTCTGCCTGTATTTTAAGCTGATGGTGCTCTTCATATTTTTGCGTCAGTTTTTCCAGCATCTTTATGGCAGAAGCTTCGTTGGGTTCATTCACCTGTAAAACCTCAAACCTTCTGCTGAAGGCTTGTTCAGGCTCTATAATCTTCCGGTACTCATCTATAGTGGTTGCGCCAATCACCGTAATCTCGCCTCTGGCCAGTTCAGGTTTAAGCAAATTACCTACTCCACCGCCGATTGGACCTTTGTTATCTAAAAGCGTATGGATTTCATCTATAAAGAGTACAGCTTTATCAAACTGCTTAATTTCTTTTAAAATATTTTTTAAGCGGTCTTCAATCTCCCCTTTATAAGAAGCACCAGCAATCAGGGAACCCAGATCAAGTTCAAAAAGTTGTACATTTTTGAGCAGATCAGGAACGTTATCGGCAATAATATCTTGTGCAAAGCCGTCTACAAGTGCCGTTTTGCCCACACCTGCATCACCAGTAATGATGACATTGGGTTTTGTTCTGCGGCAAAGAATTTCCATAATCATCCGGGCCTCTTTATCCCGGCCAATGATCGGATCTGTCTTACCTTCCCTTGCCAGGGCAATACGGTCAATACAATATTTATGCAATGAGGAGGCTGCCCCGCCAGCCTTTCCTGTTCCCTTATCAGAAGAAGCAGGAGAAACCGCGTGCTGAATTTCCTCATCTTTGATATACAGATCCAGAAGTTCCTTTTCTTTAATGGGGAATGACTTTAACTGGTCTGGCTGAAATCCTATGGTCGGCTTACAAAGTGCTGTGAGCACACAAACCGGTGTAATCAAATCAAGCCCAAGTTTAATACGAACCAGATCAGCCTCTTCAAAAACTTTTGAAATTTCGGCACTGCCTTTTACTTCTTCTGGTGCAGAAGCTGTCTTATCCAGTTCATCGATCCGAACTTCCGCCCATTCACTAATGTATTCTTCATCCTTGCCAATAGTACTCAAAAAGGTTCTAAGTCCCACTTCCTTATGCATTAAACCCTTCAGCAAATGCGCAGGAGAGAATTCCGGATTATGATACTCTTTAGCCAGAGCCTGGGCTATCCTGATGGCTGTTTTAACCGACTCGCTGATATTTGTAAGACTCATAGGTTATGGTTTTTCAGTTTCTGGTTTTTGATTAAAATTTCCTTCGGTGATGTAGTAGTAATTTTTCCCGTTAGAAATAAATTGCTGCCCAACTTGTGTCGCCTTTTTAAAGTTATCGCTTGTATTCATCAGGAACTTGATATAAGCTTCAAAGTCCGGCTGTGGCATTTTACTGGATTTGGATAGTTCTCCTACTTTATATTTATCCAGAAGCTCTGTACTTACCGGCAATCCGATTACCGTCTGGATGTATTTAGCCAGGGTCATGTCCTTGACTTCTCCTTTGGAGATCTTCAAATCCAGGAGGTTTTTTGGGATATTCAGATAGTTTTTAAGCAGCTTGCTTCTGAAAGAAGATTGATCTGGTTGCAAGTTCTGCCCAATCATCAGGGAGAATATATCGTTGATCTGTTTATACTCCATGGTATTCAGCACAACTATATATTGCATCAGATTCTTATTTTTAGCAACAATATCTGCAGGTGCACTCGAAGTCAGGTAATATTTAAATGCGTTATGAGGCATTTTATCTGCAACATCATCTGAAACAGGAGGTAAAAGAAAGCTTTCTACATATGGAGATAACTTTTTACGTTCTATTCCGGTTAACCTGAAGGCACTATCCAGTGAATTGATCTGACTGTTAATATCATAGTCGGTTTCTTTCATAAAGCGTTTAACCGCTACTGTAATCAATTCATTGGAATTGACAGCACCTTTAGCCGGGAAAACCACACCGCCCTGGATCAGACTGTTTTTTGGATAGTCCAGGTAATAAGACACCGAATCCAACTGGCTGGTGTTATAGGCCTGGGTATTATTTAGCCCCTCACCTTTTACCATGAAACGTTTCTTTCTGTCGGCAAGATATACTGCAGATTCTGAGACCAATCTTTTGGATTGCAATACAAAATTATTGAATGTAGGATCATAGTCGCTATACATTTGTATAGACAGCAGTCTGGCATCTGCTCTGGCAAATTCTTCGGAAAGATCGCTCAGCTGTGTGGCCGAAGCAACTTCATTTCCGGTACTTCCAATCAGTACAACAAGATTGGTTTCATTAACATGTCCCTTTAACAGATTCAGACCTGATCTGATCCCATCATAAACGGGCTGCTGATTGATTCTGCTGGTGCACCTCTCCGTTTTCCTGGCTTCAATAGTAAGGAAATCCATCAGTTTACGGTAATCCGGAGATACACCGGCCGTACTGAAAATTCCCGGAGCAGTACAATTGGCCGCATCTCTGTACACTACTGCACCATAACTGATCTGATTTTTCCTGTCGTACTCATTAAAAACATTTTCAAAAGATTGTATGGTATTTCTTAGACCCGAGAAATATTTTCTCATCGGACTTCCTCCATCCAGAACAAAGATCACATTGATCTTATGGATGTTCTTTCTAAGGTTAAGATAGGTGGAGTAAGGCAAACTGGCCCCATTGATAGTGATCACGCTGTTGCCCGATTTGTTGTACACATCTGTTGCAACGCCGAGAGTATAAGGACCCTTTCCGTCATTTGTGACAATTGGCGCACTTCTCAAAATCAGGTCATTATCTGTATCTAAAAGAGGATCTGCATGCGCATTATGGAGTAATAAGGATAAGGAATCGGTCTGTTCATAAGAACTAAATTGTTTTGGGGCAATATATAAACGGTCTCCCCAATTATGAATGGCATCTGTACCAACCCAGCCTGTAATGCTTTTTCTGGCACTGTCTGCAACCAGCTGGTCTTCGTTTCCAATCAGGTACTTTTTATCATCTTCAGATTTCTTGTATACATAAGTGATCTCATGCAGCCGTATCTTCGCAATTCTCTTTTTTAATTCCGGTGAATCATATACATATACGGAATCTGTATTGTCAAAGTATACCCTGGAAGCAGTTAAAGGTGTTTTTCCGTTTATAATAGCAATTGCCTTTTCTGAATACCCATTTTGCGGATTAGAATAAGACCTTTGCCACAAGAGCAATTTAGATTTAGGGATCCAGCCATAACTGATAGCGGTTTTCTTATCATTAATTTTTCTGCCCCGGATCATTCCCGCTTTATATTTAATCAGTTTCAGGTACCCATTTTCTTCCTGTGATACATAGAAGGGTTCCATAAAGTTTAATTTTTTCATCATCAAACTTCCGCCAGGGCTGGTCGTCGTATAATTATCCGCACGATCGGAGAATACGATCCATGGAAGTTTTGATGTTCCGCCATCTTCAGCAACCTGGGTTGATGAGCTTGGTTTCGCATAAGATTTAGGCATATATTTCACCTTTTTTCCAAAGGAAAGTGGCGACTGGGCCATTACAAAGGCAGTTTGGGTGACAAGGAGGACAAGAGATATAATTCGTTTCATAGGGTTTATTTTTTTACTGTCTTTGCAGAATGTTGTTTGATGTTCACAAGTGTTGCACAAGTAGAGCTTGGGCTGATGGTAAGCTGCGCTTCATCGACCACGATTTCTCCTCCAAAGGTGAGGCCCATGCAATAAGAATAAAAGTCTGTAGCTTTTTTAGCACTGTCCTGCTCCACATTTACAGTAACCTTTTCATTATTACACAGGTACTTACGAACCAGGTAATAATAATTGGAGTTGAAATCTGCACCGTTGGCAATTGCCTGCAACCTTGCTCTGATGTCGTCAATCACTTTACGTTCACCTTCTCCGGGAACCACCATATCCGTCTCCAGTTCTGCATTGGGATCTGTGATGAAAATGGTATGAAAGATTGGGCGGTGGCTTTTGTCTGTGGTGAGCTTCACCAGATATTTACCCGGTGCGTGATAAGTGTATAAAGCAGTCCTGCCTTTTACATCTACCCTATTGGTTTCACCAAATGACCAGTCGAACTGGGTGGCTTTACCATCTGCCTCAAGCCTCACTTCTTCATCTACAACGCCTGAAGTTGGGCCGCTGATGGTGACCAATGTATCTATAGCGGCAGCGACGGTGTCTCTGACGGTTACCGGGAATTGTTCTTTTAATTCGCCGTCTACGGTTAAACGGACAATATAAGAACCTGATTTCAAATAACGATAGGTTCCGTTTTGGCTGGTGGCTTTTGCTCCATTACCAAACTCCCAGATCCATTTTTTTGCATTTCTGGTATTATCGGTAAATACCAGGTCTTCATTTAAAGACAATTCATTTCTTAAGATCCTTGCATCGATGGTACGTTTATCAAAAACTGAACTCTTAAAAAGAAAGATAAGCGCGGCAAGGATTATAATTGCAATAAATATATACAGGAAAATATATCCCTGTGAATTACTGCTTACTGATTTTCCTGAGGTAGTCGTTTCGGCCATTTTTTTATAGGTTGATTTTTTTTTTATAGGTATTGCATCATTTATTTATCTGTTCTGGCTGCCCAGTGTCTGTCTTAGTTGCCGGGTAGACAACTTACAGTCCTCCAGCGATTTATTCAGCCTGTCGAGATCTGTTCTGTTTCCTTTAAGTTCCCTGCGGTCATAAAACAAATCATTATACAGTTGTGAAGCCTGTAAAAAGGTTTTATACCGTTGATCTGAAGCTCTTCTTTGATAGGCTGCCTTAATAGAACCCAGTGAATTCTTAATATCACTTTCCAGGAAAACCGCCTGCACTCCGGGATCAAATCTCATGATTTGTTTATAAGTGGAATCAATGGTTGGCCTTTGATCCTTAATTGTTTCTTCAAAATCTGCATTTCTGGAAAGCTGATCGGCCAGGTCTTGTTTAGAAACCATCCTTCCTTCACCATAATCATGAAAAAGTCCATAACTTAATAGCCCTGTGGTGAACACAAAAATTCCGATAAAAAACAGGAATTGTTCTCTTCTTTCTCTTATACTTAGCTTAATCATATCTATCGGGTAAATCTTCCAGACCTGATCTTCTTTGCTGCGGTCTGGTTGGTTTTTAAGCAAGACTCCAATTGGGTCCTGATATTCTCAATCTGAAACTTGGTGGTAAACAATGAATCTTGTATCCCCGCCATCTGGGCAACATCATCAGTGAGCTTCTTATAGAGCAGAAAACTTCCAACACCGGGAGGCTGCTCCTTAATCAGGTCTTTAATCTTGAAATTTGCATTTTGGATGTCTTCCAGCAGAATGGCCTGGTTATTCATCTCCTCCGAGTTAATGGAGGTATATTTAGTCAACTGCTTGAACCGAAGCAGGATGACATCGAAGTTTTCATTGATCTGTTTTCGCTTTGACAAGAGCTGGTCTGTTTGCTTCACTTGCTTTTCCAACAGGCTGTACTCAAATTTAGACGCTGCGAAAAACAGATAGATACAAAATATCGAAAAACTGGTGAGAAGGATAAAATTTAAGACAAAAATCCTATAGGATCTAGTCAGTTCCTGAGCATTAATTGGTTTCATAGGGCGATGTAGGTAGGTAGTTTTTTAAAAAATTTATACTTATTTCTTCATTTATTCTTGTTTTCTTTTTTCTTGCTCCCAAAATTGGTCGCAATATTGATTATCCATTTCAATTATTGTTCCATTTATACTCAGCTCTTTATGTCACATTTTTTATACAATAAACCCTTTCGCTTAAAAAATATTCTCGAAAACAAAGATTTAAATGAGGCAGATCTTGGCAAGTCTATTTCTCAAAATATTGAGCTGATCATTTTTACCCGATACGGGGAACACCGCCACAACAATAATTTTGGATGTGAAATTTGGGACCTGGATTTTGAATTAATCGTTAGTGAAACCATTTGGGAAGAAAAATTCAGGCAATCTTTATTAAAATCGGTTGTCCATTATGAACCCCGGTTGTATCAGGTAGAAGTCGAAATTAAAATGAGTGAAGTCGAAAAATTTTTTGCCATGAAAAACGTAACAGAGATTAAAAAGAAAGTCGACATCACAATTCTGGGGAGAATGAATATCACCGGAGAAAAATATTATTTTAATACCAGTTTATTTTTAAGCCCCCTCTCCAGTTAAACTAAAATTGCTCTATTTTAAGGAAACATTGAACAAAATTATAGACACTTTAAAAATTTAACCCCGGTAATCCGCTCTGAGATGATGTTACCACCATCATCATAAACAAAATCTATACTAGCAATGAAAAATATATTCTACTCCTCTAAAGACGAAATCAGAAACCGAATTTTAAAAAATGCACAGGACTATTGGGGAATTAAAAACACCAACGATTTTGACCCCCTCGTTAAATTGCTGATCGAAGCGCTCAGTACAGAATTGTTCAACGTTTCCAATGATGTCCGGAATCTGGAGAACAGGATTTTAGATAAAATATCAAGAATTCTAGCCTCGGATACGCTTACTTCTGCCATACCCGCTCATGCCATTTTACACGCCCGTCCTTTTGAGCCCACCGAGGTTATAGAAAATACAACCCAGTTCTTTTACAAGAAAAGATTTAAGGAAGCCACCGAAAACAGCAAGGAAAACACACTTGATGTGTTTTTCAGCCCGCTTAAACCCGTAACAGTCTATAATGCAGGCATTTACTTCTTTGCAAGCGGTCATAATTTATTTCAAATAGACAACAACCTTCACAAAACACTGGCTGCAAACACATTTTCTGGCGGCCATTTAAAGAACAACACCGCTTACGTCGGAATGGAGATTGCTCCAGGTATAGAAAAACTAAATGGCATAAGCTTTTATTTTGACTGGAAGAACTACGTCGTCAATGAAGAGGCTTATGACTTGCTTTCTCTGTCTAAATGGACATTGAATGGCCTTAGCCTACAGACTTCACTGAATAAATTTTATGTGGATCAACAAAAGCATGGAGAAGCCGCATTTGAGAAACAAGATGTACTTCATTTGCTTTCGCAAGATATTCATGCCTTCTATTCTAAACGGTTTCTAACCATAGATCAGGAAGATCTTTTGCCTGCCCAAAACTACCTGAAACTTTATCCGGAAGAATTTGAACAACTCTTTCCACCTGCCACACTTGGATTGTTTAAGAAACCTATGATCTGGCTAAAGATCCAGTTTCCTGCTGCAATTACAGAGCAAATGCTGGAAGAAATGCACATCACGGTGAATGCCTTTCCTGTAGTGAATAAAAGGTCAAACGAAATTAAACACAGGTTAAAAATGATGACCAATATCATTCCTGTAAAGCTTGGCCCGAATGACCAGTTTTTATGTATCAGCAAACTCACCGATAAAACTGGTTACTCTTATCTGGAGATTCCACACAGTCAGGATGAGGAAAGCAATACAGGATCCTACTCTATCCGCTATGGAGGAACCGAAAGACTGGATACCAGGAACGCAAAGGAAGTTGTAGATTATCTTTTTGAATTGCTTAGAGATGAAAAAGCAGCATTTTCCGCCTTTGGTTCTGATTTCTTAAACAGCTCTTTAAAGGATCTGGAGCAAAACATCTCTATTATTGAGCAAAAAACCCGTACACAGCTCAGCAATATTAAAGAGATGCTCAATTACATTATTGTTAAACCTTTAGAGCAGGTAGATATTATGTTCCTCGATTTTTGGACAACCAATGCAGAAATTGGCAATCAAATCCGGTCCGGAAGCCGTTTACAAGCTTTTGAGAACAGCAAAATTATACCTGAAAGTTTGTACTTTCTAAGCAACAGTGTTGGTGGCAGATCAAGATTAGACTCTACCAACCGGGTTCAGGCCTATAAATATGGTTTAACTACAGGCGACAGGATTGTAACGAAATCTGATATTGTTAATTTTTGCTTTTACGAGCTGGGCAATAAAATTAAAGAGGTCGATATCCGTAAAGGTTTAATGCCCGCGCAAAACCCAAAAGCTGGTTTTGTGAAAACAACAGATATCATGATTACACCTTCGGCACAAAATGGTTTAAATACCGATGAATGGAACTCTATTCTTGCGCTGACCAAATCAAAACTGGAGAACCGAAGTATTATGAATATTCATTATAGGCTTCTGTTGAACTGATCATTAAAGATATACTGTGTAGCCCAGATAAGAATTACTGCTCTCGGCACCAAGTGTACCCAATTTATGCTCTTCACTGGCAAGGAGGTTGATTTTTATTTCCGTTTCAGCCGGCATCAGATAGGACACAGCTGTATTGATCAGATAAGCATATGCAGTGCCTGGCATAAAATAAACCAGTCTGCTGGTACTCGCCGGACCGATATGGACGGTCACTTCTTCTTCATCGGAATCGAAACTGCTGCCAATAATAGAATCTATACCTAAAGCTCCGTGCCCAAGTTTAAATTGCATGCCTTCCTCTACTGTAGTTTGTTTAAAAGAAGGTGTGCTGTAAACTATATTGACCGGGATCTTAAAAAGCAGATTCAACAATTGTCCTAAAAATTTTACATCATTTCTTTTTTGATGTATGATGGGTAAAAGGTGCATCCAAATGATGCCTTGTTCTTTATCAAAGAGTTCAAATTCTTTCCATTCAGAAGCAAATATCCTGGTCAGATCACTATAGCTTGTTTTTTTGTCCAACCGATTTTCATACCATTCAAATTGCACCCTCAAATGGTTAATTTCCGCCTCAAAGGGCATGAAGAATCTCCTGGCGTCTTTCTCTTCTGCTCTTTTTTCCTGTACATCGGCAATCATTTCTTCCTCACTCATGCCTGTACTACCTGATGGTGGCCGATGAAAAAGACCCTCTGGCAGCATATCGTAGAAACCTTCCCGGTTCACCTCAATATTTAGGCAATCTTTTCTTTTGCTTTCAGAATAATAAAGCGAATAATTACTGATTTCCTTCGAAAAAGCACGTTTTTTAGGCCCTATTGGAATAACCGAGATCTGATCTGCCTGGAATTCACCTGTCTCTATCAATTCCGCAGCTTTAGCTGTTGCTTTGTAATCTGTGTTTAAGTCATTCCTAAGTTCCAGTCTTTGTTTCATCTGTTTATTTTATGTTCTCTATGGTTAGATGGAGGCGTCTAAAGATTGTATTAATAATTGTACCAGTTTATGAAAAAAAATTAAGGTATTATATTTGTTAAGCTACAGATAAAATCTCAAAGTTAATTTAATGGACGTTCAATCATTCTTCATCAGGTACTTACTTTTTCCAATTATTTTTATTGTATCGACTGCGCTGCTCTCTATTGTCAATAAGAAGAATCAGTTTTTAAACAACAAAAAATTAATTGTTATTGTCTTACTCACAGGCATAATACTCGCCTTACCAGGCCTGCTCGGCTTTCTAAGTTTCGATTTTATGCCATGGGGATATATTATATGTCAAATCTATTATGTGGGTATAGGGTGTTTGGCAGTGTATCTGCTTACTAAATATTATCCCGAAGAACTACTGAGCAGAAAATTGTTCATTGTGATATCCATTCTGGTCAGCAGCTTACTCAGTTTTTACCTTTTTCAGCTGGCCTTCAACTGGCTGAGCGATATTAACTTTGGGGTGTGGGCCGCCACAAGCATTGCTACGTTTGTTGTTCCGTTGTTATTTTGGTGGGCGTATGTGGCCCTCATCAGTATTCCAACAGAAATCTATAAGGTTTGGAAATATCCGTCCAGTCCAATGAATATAGACATGGACCATCTGGATTTTGACCGCATGCTCGTGCTTGAACTTGAACTCTACAAAAACACCAACGATCCGGAACCACTTAAAGTGAAGGCCAAAGCACCTGAAAATATGGTCTTTGGCGCCTGGTTTTATAAATTTATTGAAGATTATAATATTAAATTCCCAAAAAATCCGGTAAGGTATGTCAGTGAAGACCATGAGGCCTATACCTGGATTTTCTTTATCAAAACTTCTTTCTTTAAAAAGAACATATTCATAGATCCTGATCTCGACATAATTAAGAATGGCATCTCCGAGAAAATGACCATCTATGCAAAAAGGGTATCAGAAAATGCCTCCAGGCCCGAAAAAATTGGAGACGAAGCCATTTTCATATAATTAAGAATCTATATATCTACTACTATGATTTCACCATTAAAATATAAACCGGTCAATTGGGTAGACGGCATGAAACTATCCAGCAGTCATTTTGTGGCAACAGACCAGTTTAACCAGGATTTTGTAAGAGATGCAAATTCTGTATTCTTAACCGGTTTTAACTTTGGGTTGCTTGCGCCATTTGCAGGACAGCAAAGCTCTCATAACATTGAAATTCTGGAACGGGCCACCAATCATATTGAGGTGAAGGTTAGGCATTGCAATGCCATTACTGCCGAAGGCTGCAGGATAGATATCTTCAACCAGCCAGAGCTGGAGAAACAACTCACCTATAGTCATTATTTTAGTGCAGAGAATTCAGACTATTCTAAAACAGTACAATACAATATTTTATTACTGGTCAATCCCTTTGAGCGGGTTCCTTCTGGCAATCCAGATCCACAGGATGCTCCTCCAAGGTACCCGGATATTGCTAAAGGATACAGCATTGTTATTTTGCCGGCATCAGAAATGGCGCCTAAAAGCCTGGACAGCTACCACCTGACCATCGGACAACTTACACTCGAAAATGGAAGGGTGTCTATTAACACCAATTATATTCCCCCAAGCAGCAGTATGGTGAGCCACCCTTCGCTGATCCGCTACTATGAATTGTTCAGTAGTCTGATTAATGAACTGCAATTGTCTGCTTTTAAAATTGTAGATAAAACAACAGGAAAAGAGGCCATTACTCCACTTGGTAAAAATATCCGCCTGTTGTCAGAAAAGCTTCTGGATTATATTGCCCAGATTTTCTTCAGCTACAGAAATCTTGGCTATCAGCAATCTCCGATCTATATTGCCGGCTACTTTTCCAATCTTGCTCATGCTTTCTTTACAGGGATCAAATTGATTGAATCTAAAGAAAGGGAAGAAATGCTGAAGTATTTCTATGAATGGAGGGATGTTACCCCCGGAAACTTTGAAGAATTGCTGGCCCGGACGATTGAACTGGTCTATGATCATCAGAACATTTATGCCTCTATGTCCATGATCGAGGAATTTTTAAAGGTTATGGCAGCTTTATGGAATAAACTCAGCATGCTGGAATATATTGGACAGCGCAAAGAAAATATTGTTGTTGCCGAACAGCAAGTGGTACAGCAGGTGCAAACCAAGAGAAGCTGGACCTTACTGGACTAAATCTATTTCAGTCAAAAGTCAGTTACATTGCCGTGTGCCGAGCTTAAATGTGGATATCATATTAAGCCGGCCACACGGCAATACATTTTTACATGCAAAATTTTTGATACCTTCCACTCATTATTAAGTTTAATTACACTTTTTTGAAATAGTGTACAAAAATTAATAATTATTTAACACCAAAAGCTGCACTTTCGTCTCCCCGATTAATTACGGTAAAACGAAAATGACAATGATTAAAAAACTTCTACTATTGAGTACAGCAGTAATTCTATTTTCTGCGTGTTCTAAAAAAACGATTGACATACCTGAAAAACCTTACTCCATTACTGAAGACCTGGAAAGTTCGGCTAAATCAGCTTATAAAATTGATACCGTTCAAATGCTGACCGGAAAATGGATTTTTGATAATGCAGTTGTAGGAAATATTGCAGCAGATCTGAAAAATGGCAACAGATCAATCAGGTTAAAGACCGGAAGCCTTAGTATGCTTTATGATATAAAAGGAGTAAGAGCTTTATATATTAGCCATGGTAAATACGGTAGTGATGCCAATTCTACCTGGCAGGTATTGTTCTCTACAGATGGAGGAACAACTTATACCCAATTGGGAAAGAATATAGAAGAAACAAATAAAACATTGGTTGTAGATTCCTTTGTACTTTCTTCTCCACAGACGGTGAGGTTCCAGATCAAAAAATTGGGTGCAGCAAATGATGCAGCAAGGGTAAATCTGGATGACATCACCTTTAAAGGAATAGGAAATCCTGGTGTTGTTGTGACAGATCCTAACGCAGACCCTGCTGAACCGACCAATCCTGGAACAGCCACTGCACCAAGGGGTATTACATTTGGCAACGATGCCCAACCTACAGAGGGAGACAACAGTAACTCACTATTTGGGAATCCTTCTCAAGCAACAACGATGACACCAGATAATCTTTACCTGGATCAAAAATACTATACCGAATCTTATAGTAGTACCCGATCAATACCAAACTGGGTGAGCTGGCATATAGATGCTGGTACAACCAATAACACCGTAAAAAGGCAAGACGACTTTGCCGGCTTCAATGGTTTGCCTGAAGGCACTTACGTGGTACAAAGCAACAGTTACGTAAATTCTGGATTTGACCGGGGACACAATTGTCCATCGGGAGACAGAACAAGTTCTTTAAATGCCAATAGTGCAACTTTCTTAATGTCCAATATGATCCCACAGGCGCCAAAAAATAATCAAGGCACCTGGGAAGCCCTGGAAAGCTACCTTCGCGGACAGGTATCCGCTGGTAATGAAGTTTATGTGATCATGGGTAATTACGGTAAAGGTGGAGCAGGGAATAATGGAAACGTCAGTACGATTGACAATGGAAAAATTACTGTACCATCAAACGTATGGAAGGTAGCAGTAATTATTCCTAATGGAAATAATGATTTAAGCCGTGTAACCACCACCACCAGGGTAATTGCCGTAAACACTCCAAACAACAATGCAGTAGATCCTGACTGGAAAAAATATATTGTGACTGTCAGGGATATTGAAAAAGCAACGGGTTACAACCTGCTCAACAATCTCCCACAAAACATACAGGATGTCATAGAGACCCAAAAAGACTCCGGCAACTAACACAACACCGGCCTCCCCGAAAAGGAGGCCTTTTTTGTACCCCCTATGTAAATATATTCCTTAAGTTTGCCTAATTCTAATCCATAGAACATTTGACAATGACTTATCAAGAAAAACTAACTGCAATACGTCAACAGATGAAGGCCGATGATGTTCAGGCCTATATTATTCCCTCAGCAGATCCTCACATGAGCGAATACCTGCCAAAACACTATAAATGTATTCCCTTTACCTCTGGTTTTCTGGGCTCCGCCGGCACGTTGGTGATTACAGCTGATTTTGCCGGTTTATGGACAGACGGGCGATATTTCGAACAAGCTGCCGAGCAATTGGAAGGGAGTGGTTTTGAACTGGTGAAACAAAAAGTACAACACGCACCGGAATATATTCAATGGCTTGGTGAAACTCTACCCAAAGGCGCCACCGTTGCATCCGATGAAAAATTACTTTCTATCTTATTAGGTGATCTTTTAAACCAGACACTTGCGGTAAAAGGCATCTCCATTGTACATAAAGATTACCTGAATCCCATCTGGGAGGGGCGCCCTGAACTACCGTCAGAACCTGCTTTTTTGATCGAAGACCAACACATCGGCCAATCTGTAGCTTCCAAACTGACTGAGGTCAGGGCCGTACTAAAAAAGTATCAAGCTGGTTATCACCTGGTTTCTTCGCTGGATGATCTGGCCTGGTTATTCAATATCAGGGGGAAAGATGTAAGCTATAACCCCGTTGTGCTGAGCTTTGCTCTCATTAGTGAAAAAGAAGCCTTCTTGTTTATAGATGAGCATAAACTCAGTACTGCAGAAAAGGAACAATTACAGAAAAGCGGGGTGCAATTGCAGGCCTATACAGACATTGAAAAACACCTGTCCGGTTTGCCTGAAACCAGCAGTATCTTTATTGATCCAAAAAGAAATTGCTATGCCTTTACAAAGGTTATTCCTGCAAGTGTAAAGATCATTAAAGAAACCAATCCCTCCACCCTTCTTAAAGCCATTAAAAACGAAACAGAACTGGCCAATACCAGGACCGCGATGGTTAAAGATGGCGTAGCCATTACCCGTTTTCTGAAATGGCTGACGGAGACGATCGGAAAAACAAAAATCACAGAACTTTCAGCAGCGGCAAAACTTCGTGGCTTCCGTGAAGAACAAGAAGGTTTTGTTGGCGATAGCTTTACCACCATAAGTGCTTACAGGGCACATGGTGCTTTACCTCACTATTCTGCGACTCCTGAAAGCGACGCGGAGCTTAAAGCTGAGAGTTTATACCTGGTGGATTCAGGCGGCCAGTACTTTTACGGAACGACCGACATTACCCGTACCATTTCTCTGGGAGAGAACACCGAAGAAGAGAAAAAGGATTATACCCTGGTACTTAAAGGCATGATCGATGGCTGCAAATCCCGCTTTCCAAAGGGAACCTGCGGCTACCAGATCGATGCGATTACCCGTAAACCCATTTGGGAGCATGGCATCAATTACGGCCATGGAACCGGTCATGGCGTAGGTTATTTCCTGAACGTACATGAAGGTCCTCAGGTCTTCAATCCAACCAATAACCCTGTAGCCATTGAACTGGGTATGATTACTTCTATAGAACCAGGTATATACCGTCCTGGAAAACATGGCATCCGAATAGAAAATCTGGTGACCACCGTTAGCGATATCAGTAATGAATTCAATGAGTTTTACGCATTTGAAGCTTTAACTATTGCCCCAATCAGTACAGCTATTGTTCAAAAAGAATTACTGGAACAGAGCCAAATCAACTGGCTGAATGCATACAATGCAATGGTATTCGAGAAAATAAGCCCTTTCTTAAATGAAGAAGAAAAGAGCTGGCTTGAACAAGAAACCCGGAAGATCTAAGCTGGTAAGCTGATCTTACCCATTACTACTGAAGGCAGTCCAGGGCGGTTTCCAAAATCAAGCCGCCCTCCTGTTACACATTCATTGGCCAGCAGACCAAATAAAACAGCCTCTTTTGCATCCGGATCTACTTCCAGCTCTTTAGTGTCCTTCAATTTTTTATTCAATTTCAAGCTCAGTTTCTCCGCCAGCAAAGGATTGTGCATTCCGCCTCCACTCAGGTAAATTTCAAAATCTTCTCTCCCTCCCATGGAACGCGTTATGGCCTCTATAATTCCAACAGCTGTAAATTCGCAAAGTGTTGCGAGAACATCTGTATTGGAAATTCCTTCCTGACCGGATTGCCGTATGGCATTGTTCAGGTAATCCAGATTGAACAGTTCCGGACCGGTTGTTTTTGGAAAGGCCAGTCCAAAGAATTCATTGTTCAGCAATTCCCCTAATAAAGCTTCGTTTAACCTCCCTGCAGAAGCCAGGACCGCATTCTCATCATATTGCTTACCCGGATAATGCAATTGTACAAACTGATCCATCAGGGTATTTCCAGGGCCCACATCTGTAGAAAAAACAAGGTCAGGCCGACGACCTGAAGGCAGATAAGTAAAGTTGGCAATACCACCTATATTGAGCAAGATCCGATTCTCGTCTACACTTGAAAAGATCAGATAATCTCCATAAACAGCCAGCGGAGCACCCTCCCCCCCGGCAGCAATGTGTTTTTGCCTAAAATCACTGAGGGTAATGATTCCCGTTTTCACAGCAATATGATCTCCGTCGCCAATTTGAAGCGTTGCATTCGGATAATTTTTCTGCTGATGTTTAGAAAAAGGAGCATGATAGATGGTTTGTCCATGGCTGGCGATCAGATCTACGTCTGCGGCTGGAAAATTCCAGTCTCTAAGACAATCTAAAATCAGTTGAGCGTGAAATGTACCAATGTAGGCATTTAATAAGGTCACTTTTTCCAGGTCTACCAGCGCCTTAAAAGAAACGGATTTCAGTTCCTCCTTAAATTCAGGAAGGTAGCTGATCGTTTTAAAATGCAGAAGTTCTGTTTTTGTCGAAATGCCCGATCCTGTAAAACGACATAAAGCGACATCCAATCCGTCGAGAGAAGTCCCCGACATTAATCCAATGATTATTCTGGATGGTGCAGCAGAAAGTTCTGCCAGTTTTTGTAGGTCTTTGTTCATAAGAATATAGGTTATTCAACTCAAAATACAGCTTTATACAACTTATCCGGATAGTCAAGTTTGGTGCTTTTTCTGTTTCCGTTGTACGTAATATGCATAATATTACTCTGATCATCAAAAAGATCATACATAAATGTATTCAGGATCTCCAGATCTTTTAACCCTTTAACAGGAACAGATTCAATATACAGTACAATGGCCTCATTATCTTTTTCAAATCCAAGATAATTCAGGCCAATCACCTTGCCTCCTGTTCTCAACTGCAGGTGCCGGGCTGCATATTTTTTAACCAGCTCATCCATAGTTGCATGTTTAGCCGCAGAAGCAAGGTCCGCATGGACCTTAAATGCTTTGGTTAAGGCATTTTCCAAATCATCGGTAAACAATCTGCAGCTGATTTCTACGGTTGCACCTTTAGTGGTATAATTTAATTCCATACTGCTCAAATGCAGGGGGTGTCTTTTTTCCAAGGGTTTCACAGGCAAAAATCCCAGGATTAGGTAACAAATTAATAGCGTTTGGTTTAATATTATAGTCATCGGGCTTATCCTGTTTTCAGAATACAAAAAAACAGTTTAAATTTAAATTCGCATAAGTTTTACAAATGAAATCTACAAAAGCTCTATTTTCCATTTCCATGGCACTGGTTTGTTCTTCAGCCGTGTTCGCACAGAACATCAGGAACAATCCAGAAAGTAACCATGGCAATAAATTTGAACAATTAGGCACCATTCTGACCACGCCAAATGAACAAAGAACAGCCAGTGGTGCTCCAGGCATAAAATACTGGCAGCAAAAAGCAGACTACAACATCAAATGCAGTCTCGATGAGAAGGAACTTAAGTTAAACGGCAGTGAAACCATTACCTATTCCAACAATTCTCCTGATGTATTGACCTATATCTGGCTGCAGCTGGATGAGAATGAGCACAACAACCTCAACAACTCAGGATATCAAAACAGCAGTCTGATGCCGCAGAGCACCACCACGCAGGCACTGGATAAATTTCAGTATGATGGAAGCGATAATGGTTATGGGGTTAAGATCAGTAAGATCACCGATGCACAGGGAAGGGCTTTAAAATACACCATCAATAAGACCATGATGCGCGTAGAAATGCCTGTGCCCCTTGTCTCAGGTCAGCAGTTTGTATTCAATGTAGACTGGAGTTATAAAATCGGTAACCGTATCGCCATGGGTGGACGCGGTGGTTATGAGTACTTTCCTGAAGATGGAAATCATTTGTTTACCATGACCCAATGGTATCCCCGCTTATGTGTATACAGCGATTTTCAGGGCTGGCAAAACCATCAGTTTACCGGGCGGGGCGAATTTGCTCTAACCTTTGGAGATTTTAAAGTGCAGATTACGGCTCCTGCAGATCATATTGTTGGCGGTACCGGAGAATGTGTCAACTACGAAAAGGTATTATCACCGGCCCAGTTGTCCCGCTATAAACAATCTAAAACCGCTGCAGAACCTGTCGAGATCGTTACTCTTGAAGAAGCAAAACAGGCTGAAAAAAACAAAAGTACTCAAACCAAAACATGGTTTTTTGAGGCAAAAGATGTCCGTGATTTTGCCTGGACCTCTTCCAGAAAATTCATCTGGGATGCCATGGCGCAGCCTATAGAAGGCAAATCTGTAATGTGTATGAGTTTTTATGGCAAAGAAGCTTATGGCCTGTACCGGAAGTTTTCTACAAAAGCAGTTGCCCATACCATAAAAACGTATTCCCATTTTACCATTCCGTACCCATACCCGGTTGCCCAAAGCATTGAGGCTGCCAATGGTATGGAGTACCCGATGATCTGCTTCAACTATGGCCGTACCGAAAAGGATGGCACGTATACAGAAACCTCTAAAAATGGAATGCTGGGCGTTATCATACATGAAGTTGGGCACAATTTCTTTCCGATGATTGTGAATAGCGATGAACGTCAGTGGACCTGGATGGATGAAGGCTTAAACTCCTTCGTAGAGTACCTTACAGAGGAACTTTGGGACAATAAGTTTCCCACCAAGAAAGGACCTGCCTATACGATTGTAGATTACATGAAATTACCAAAGAACGAACTGGAGCCTGTGATGACCAATTCGGAGAATATTGTTCGCTTTGGCCCGAATGCCTATTCAAAGCCTGCAACTGCACTAAATATCCTGAGAGAAACGATCATGGGCAGGGAACTTTTTGACTATGCCTTTAAAGAATACGCCAGACGATGGGCCTTTAGACACCCAACACCCGCAGACTTTTTCAGAACGATGGAAGATGCCAGTGGTGAAGATCTCGACTGGTTCTGGAGAGGTTGGTTCTACGGCACCGATCCTTGCGATATCTCTTTAGATTCTGTAAAATTTGCAAAAGCGGACGTCAATGCCACCGTTCCCCCTTCAACTTCTTCTATGATCAAATTAGAGCGGCCACTTGTCAATGCATTTGAAGACATTTCTAAGATCAGGAATAAAGAAGATAAATCTATCAGTTTCTATACAGACAAAGATCTAAAAACCAGGGATTTTTACTGGAAATATGACAGAGGCCTGGAAAAATACGACGATACAGAACGTAAACAGGCCAACACACCCGCTCTGGAACAATTAAACAGCACCGACAAGTCCAGATACGCAGGCAAATTTTTCTATGAGCTGTCCTTTAGCAACAAAGGAGGTTTGGTGATGCCTGTTATCGTTGAATTTACGTACACCGACGGCACAAAAAGAATAGACAGAATTCCTGCACAGATCTGGCGCCTGAACGAAAACAATGCTTCCAAATTCTATGCGGAAGATAAAGAAGTTGCCGCCATAAAGCTGGATCCGATGCGCGAGACAGCAGACATTGACGAAAGCAACAATACCTGGGGTGGCCAGGCACAAGCCACTAAATTTCAATTGTTCAAACAAAAAGCAAATGCAGCTGCTGCCCGGGGACAGTCTACCGGACTGAACCCAATGCAGGCCGCAGAGAAAAAATAAAGCGACCCTAATTTCTACTCAGGCTCATCTCCATTTCGAGATGGGCCTTTTTTGCATCCTCTCTCTTCATCTTCACCGTCAAATGGGTAAAGAACTCCAGATAAGAATTCAGCAAAGGAAAAACATTGTCTTTATGCAATTGATCTATATTCGCCTCCGCAGAGAAGAAATAAGGGGTATTTCTTGCTCCTTCCTTTAATTTGCTGTATGTATTGGTACTTAATTGCAGTACCTGATCGTTGCCTTTACCGAATACCTGATACAGAGGGAACAATGATTTATTGAGCTTCTCCCCTTCAATAGCCTTTTGCTTTTTCAGGTAATCCAGCAAACCACCTGTTTTTGCACTAAACCTCATCCGCATATCGGGTACACTCATCTCCTTGAGTTCCTTTTGCTCGGTCTTCTCAAAATCGTCGTTATAGGTATATGTAATCAGGGTATCGGTCTGTTTGATCGATTTGTTGACCACCAAATCTGCATATCCTTTATAATATTTATTTAAACTGTCTGCTGAAAGTTCAATCCCACCAATTGTCCACAATTTATTCAAATGAAAATTCCCTGGTTTGGCATTCAGCCATATTTTCACCAGTGCGCCGGCATCGTTATCCAGATCTGTACTTACATAAGATTGTTCGGAAACATCAAGCCCCTTTAAAGGAACAGAACCTTCTAACGAAATCGTATTATCCTTTACTTCTCCCGACCCGGAAAATCCATCAAAAATATAAGCCAGATGGCCTTTTATCTTCAGGAGCCTTTGTAATCCCGGATTTCTTTCATCCAACAGGTTTCTTTTATTCAATACATCCAGAAGAATGGCTCTGGTCTGTTCTCTTTTAAAAGAATAAGACAAAGCCATTTCCTGATCGTTATAGGCCACACATAATTTGCCATCTGGGCTGGTACCTAAAACCTGTCCGCCTGGCATCTTTTCGAAAGCATGAATCTTTAGCGCCTTTTTAAGAAACAATTTAAGTGCCGCTGTATCTGTGAGCTGTAAAGAACTAAAGAAAGTCTCTGCAGACTTAGAACGCACATTGTAGATAAAAAGACGGGAAGGCATAGAAAAGCCCTTAGGAATGGATACCTCTTCGTTTTCCCAGGTTAGAAATTTTGGAGGATTTCTCCAAAAGCTCAAAGCATTGCTTTCCAGTATACCATCCAGGTCAATCTTAAACAGGAGAGCCGCCTCATTATGGATCCGGTTCTTCCGGGATTGGTATTTCCTGTATTGGAGGTAACCCAATACAACGATCAGCAGCAGCAGAATAACCGCTGCCGATCTGGTCCATATTTTCTTCATGAACTATTTCTTTGCTTCCTCTATCAAAGAGAAAAGGTATTTCAAAGCATTCGGCTGGCTTACCGGGATATCCATGCTCACCTCTCCTGAAATTGCATTTCCTTCAATAGGATTAGATTTCATATAGATGTCTCCTATTGAATTTAAGAGTTTATTTGCTTTCTCTACTTTCGCTGTATTACCCAGTTCATCCGCAGGTATCTTACCCGCAAGTTTCTTTGAACTGAAATAGGCAGCATAATTAGCATTGTTCAGCATCTTTTTATGTCTGGAGGATACTTTAGCTACATAACGGTCGCCTGCAATCTGTGCCATTTCATCTGCATTGGTTCCCAAAAATATCATGTCTTTTTTAAGTGCAAAAAAAAGTGCCATCGGACTCTTAGGAATAGACATCTCATAATAACCCTGATTATTTTTAACGAATTCCTTCTTTACACCGTAAGCAATTAACTTATTCATAAGCTGATGGTCTTCAGAAGAAAACATCAGCAGGAAATCCGGCAAGGTCTCTTTCTTGGTTTTGGTCACCTCTTTGGTTTCAAAATTCTCTTCATTGTAGTCATATGACTTATAAGAAACTTCTTTTTGGCTAAGGCCATTAAAAATAAACAATCCGTCTCCTTTGATTACCTTACTCACCGCCTCTTCATCCAGTAAAAGAGAAAAAAGATCGCTGGCCATACCAATCTCATCTCCGTAAGTTGAACCATAAAATCTGGAGATGATCTTTGGATAGGCCTCCAGATAAGCTTTGGTATCGGCAGCATAGGCCATATATCCAATAAGTTTATCTTCGTTTACATATTGGAGAAATTTTTTGTTCAGTTTTCTTTTATTGACCTTTTTAAAGATATCGGCCATATCCTGATCAAAGTGCATTGCAGTACCGATCTTTATATTTTTTTCTTCCAGATAAAGTTTCGCCACCACACTTCCGTACCCTTTGAACATACTTTTACCATCAAAGTAACGGTTGGCGGGCATATAGCCACCGATCAATTTATCCAGACCTGCAATCCATACCGAAATTTCGGCATGTCCGTCAATGCTTTTTACATAGTCCTTGTTGTCCAGAACAGAGTTTGATTCCCCTTTGGTTACAAAGTCGTCTGCCTTTTGTTGCACACCTTTAGCGATGGCTCTTTTTTTGAGCGCCAGTTGCTGGGAATAGCCATTGTACATCTCATAGGCCGGAGCTGCAGCCGCACTGTCAGCCATTGCTACAGCTTCTGTAGGGTCTGCTTCCTCCTCTTTTATCTGAACCGGTTTTTTCTTTGCTGGTCTGGCTTTATGTTTTTTCGAATGTACTTTACCTTTTTTCTTTGCTCCCGATGTTTTCACTTTGGTCACTTTGGTTTTCCTCACCGCAGGTTCCTGTATTTCCGTTGTGTCATAAGCTGCAGCAGCTGTATCAACAACAGCGCTGTCAATTGCCACCGTAGCTGTATCCGTAATACCAATGGAAGTTTGTGCAGCAGGGTAAAGATAAGATGTCTTCCCTTCACCTTTGACAAAATACAAGGTATTTTCGTTCCAGCGCGTTAGCTCCGTAGAATCCTGATTATAATAGGTTCTCCAGTTTCCCGAAGTATTGAATTTTAATCCGGAACTGGTATACAGTTCATCCAGCTTCGCGGCATTCTTTAGCGGGGCCAGCAGGCAGTGGTAACTTACACTGTCATTGCCCTGATTGTAATAGTAAAAATCGGCTGATAAGTTAAAACCAAGATCCTCCACCTGGTTCACTTTACTTTTGGTCGATCTCGAAATTTTATCCAGGATTTTTTTCCCAAGAAAGGTCTGATTAAATTCATTTGTTGACATGAGCTCCAGCATATTCTTCCCT
>Ga0105237_10000181_pt1 | contig 89347 bp, 86 predicted proteins | sample KBSC24metaG_FD_81520 | JGI IMG/M metagenome (GOLD analysis project Ga0105237, IMG submission 81520) | Corn rhizosphere microbial communities from Kellogg Biological Station, Michigan, USA - KBS C2-4 metaG | ecosystem: Host-associated > Plants > Roots > Rhizosphere > Soil | place: Michigan, USA...
CCGGGAGCATTCTTGTCATTCCACAAAGAAGCGCACGCTTCACCTAAACCAGCTACGTGCGAAGGGCGCTTAAGGCAGTGCGAAAGATGTCGCACCAGATCGTGAGGGCGCAAATGCGCGGTCAAAGTTCCCAGGGTGGGACGCATTTCAACCAGAATTGCCGTGCTCCGTCGGGCCAGCGAGGAGGCGATATTCAATGCAATTGTCGTGGCGCCCACACCGCCCTTTGCGCCCACGAAGGCAATTATGTCGCAGGTGTGAGCCGGCTCCACAATCGAGTCAAGCAGGTCGGGCAACTCGTCCTCGAGGCGATCCTTTACTAGGTAGCCCGCTGCCCCCGCCCGCATTGCGCTAAAAACCAGGTCTTCGTCGGCATTTTCGCCCACCACCACAATCGGTAACAAGGGCGCCGATAGGCGCAACGGTAAGAGTTTGTCCAGCAGGTCGTCGCGGGTTTTGCTCGCAGAGGCGTCTAAAAGAACGATATCAACGCCACCATCTGAGATCAGTGCAAGAGCGGTTGATAATCGTTCAGACATCTTCAAACTTATCCGGTAATGGGCAAGCGCTCTACGGATGGGGCCCTCTTCCGTGCCCGCCGGCTGAATCAGTAGTGTCAATAGACGATCATTCATGTGTACGTCTCCTCTTCGCCGGTAGGATTGTGATGTTCCTCACGGTGTGACTCCGTTACTCGCATGCCGGTTCTCACCACACAGATCCAATAGTGCTAAATTGTGGTGAATAGAGAAATCGCCACTCCATACAAGGGAGCTGGATAATCCGAAAACGGTCGCATCGAGTCCCTTCACCCGAACGTTTCGCGAGCTTGCCCACCTGGGAGCATTCGATGCGCTAAGGCACACCAACTTACCGAACAGCATATTGTTTGAGGGGCAGGCCGCCGACTCCCTGTCGAATTGCGAAGTGAACCAACCCTCTGGAGTTGCTCAGGTTTAGTTTGTTCATCATGTTGCTTCGATGGACGTTCACTGTCTTCACGCTGATTCCCAGTTCGTTGGCAACCTCCTTATTGCTCGATCCTCTCGCCAAGGCAGCCAGGATCGCCGACTCTCGCGGCGTTAGATCCGCTGACGTGAACCTCACGGTCTGGCGCTTTGCCAGTTGATTCCCTATCAGCGCCACGGCAGCGGGAGAAAGAAAGGGGCAATCGTCGCTTACTTGCTGAATGGTTCGAACGAACTCGCTGGCTGCATCGGACTCCAGGACTAGGCCGCTCGCGCCGCCGATAAGCGCACTCACAGCCGATTCCGCCTCGTCATTCGTCACAAGAGCGATAATCTTCATTGCCGGACAAGCGCCAAGCAACTGCGCAATTGCTTTCGTCGGTTCAAAACTGGGCTTGGTGACGTCGAGCAACAAGAGGTCAGGCTGTAAGGCTGTCGCTTGAACGATCGTATCGGCCTTGGTCGCTGATTCCCCCACGATCCTCCACTCCGGTCGCTCCTCCAGGCAGGCGCGGATGCCGCGACGCACCATCTCATTATTTCCGGCTATAAAGATGCGCAATTTCTTCGGAGAAGGTGCTCTCACCGAACCCGGAGTTGCTTCGAGCGCGCCTTTGGACTGCGAACTTCGAATTCTGCGCGGTGAGCTGTCCTTCTGGGTGCGGTTTGGCCTTAATCCCATTGGTTATCCGCGGGAGTGATGTGAGATCTCCAGGTCTTGCGGCCTCCCACCACACCCAACACAGGATTGAAGATATGGGTGCCTTGAGCAAACATTGGATATATCAAGCTGTTCATTTGATTGTCATTTCAGTGGGTTCGATATTGCGTTGCCAACGTCGCGAACAGCATCCAGGAAACGGGTGCCGTTGCGTCGGTGTTTGTGGCCTGCGGGGCTGTTACAGATCCCTAACGCTTTTTAAGGGACTGAATGCTAATCGCTCCGATGTCAGCCACGAGGTGTGTTTCGGTGTGGGTCGCCGAGGAGTTCAGCGGGCGGCATCCCTCCAGAAACTCGATCGCATGTTGAATTACGTCCCGTTCCGACCGAAGTTCCAGGAGAAATCGTCCCACATCCAGGGAGTCATATGGTTCAGCCATCTTTGATTCGCCTCATTCTGTTCGAGGCGTGTTGGCGCACGCCCACTAAGGGTCTAAGGAGTCCACGTTAGTTTTAGTGTCCAGCCACGCCCCCGTCGGCATAGGAAACGGGCTACTGCCGTCTCGAACTGGATGGTGATACCAGTTGTATCGAAGTGTAGGTCAAAAAGTGACCCACGTCAAGGCCAATCTGTCAATCAGATAAGTAGCTTATTGCAAATGCGATGTGCGAAGATGGCGACCCGGTCGGAGCGGAGGCTGGAAGTCACCGCCCACTGACCCTTACTCTACGCGCAAGTGTTAAAAACTCTACAACGAAGTGAGAGCTCTGACGCTATCAAAATATTGCGTGAACTCTGATAATGTATACATTCTCCAAGGTCTTGATGATCAGCATACTCTTATATTCGCAAGACATGACGTTACAGTCCCTACTCGTAGCGACCCTTGGAAGTGAGTTCTCGCTCTTCCAGGAACGACGCATAGATAAGGTACGGGAAGCCATTGCCAAGGGACAGTATGACGTCCTGCTCCTGGATCTTGAGGCTAATACGGCATCAGTTCAGCAGGAGCTCACCTTTTTCGATGAGATCCAGGCTTTCGGTGTACCCTTGGTGGTGATGGCCGATGATAACAATCGGGCCCTCGCCATGGATCTGGTTCAGCGTGGTGTCTACAATTTGATCCGCAAGCCTCCCTGTCTGCCGGAACTGAAGATTGTCGTCCGTCGTGCCCATGAGTATGCTGTGTTGAAACGGGAACTGGATCGGGCGCGCCAGCCAGTGCTCTGTGACCAGCTGATCGGTTCCAGTTTGCGCTCTCAGGTGGTCTATGATCTTATCCGGCGTGTCGCCGATCTTGAGATCTCCGTGCTCATTACTGGTGAGAGCGGAACGGGCAAGGAGTTGATCGCCCACGCGATCCATAACCTGAGCAAGCGAAAGGCACGACCTTTTCTTGCCATTTCCTGCGGAGCCATTCCCGATACGCTTATCGAAGCGGAATTGTTCGGTGCCGAAAGAGGGGCGTTCACGGGTTCGGTTATCAGGAGAAAAGGGTATCTGGAAGAGGCGGGCGGCGGAACGCTCTTCTTTGACGAGATCGCAGAGTGCAGCCCGCATACACAAGTAAAGCTCCTCCGCGTGCTCCAGGAAAGGGAATTCAGCCGCTTGGGAAGCAGCCAGTTGATCCCGCTGCGGGCCCGGCTGCTCTTCGCCACCCACCGAGATCTTCTTGAGCGTGTGGCAGAAGGAAAATTTCGCGAGGATCTGTATTATCGAATCAATGTCATGAGCATCAAGTCTCCGGGGCTCAGAAATCATAGCGAAGATATTCCACAGCTCGCTCAGCATTTCCTCAAGGAATACTCGCAACTCTATGAACGGTCAATGAGCCGAATTACGCCGAATGCGATGTCAATGCTGATTGAATATGAATGGCCGGGGAATGTTCGAGAGCTGGAGAATGTGATTCAGAGCGCTATGCTCCGAAGCGACGACGACTCCATCCAACCTAAAGATCTGCCCGAATCAATGCAGCACCCGGATCTGCTGAGGTTGGCTGACGACCAACTTGCCAGTTCATTCGAAGACCAGTTGCATAATTATAAAATCAGACTGGCCCAGACGGCTATTGAAGAATGCAACGGGAACAAGACACTCGCGGCCCGGAGCCTCCACATTTCCAGGACCTATCTGCATCGCCTTATCAAAACCCGCGGGGAAGCCGATGACTTGTTGTCTTTGAGGCCAAACTAACCCCTGTCCGTCCGTTGCCCGCCCCTCGTCGTCCAGCTCGATCACCTCTCGCTCCAAGGCCTTCACGCCACAAGATGTAAGGCATCACCCAAGACGGGTATCTGCTCCGGGACTTCGGCCGGGATAGGAGCGTGCGTTTTCGATAAAGCGGCTTCCGGGCAAATCACCTGGGCGTTGATGAGAGAGGCGGTGAACTCTGCCGCTACCTCGCGATATCTGGGATTCGGAGACCGGGAGTCAAACTGAAGGACCTCCATCTCGCAACCATAATGCGGATCGAAGTAAGGAGGTAACGTCACGCCGTCAAGGCCGAGCGAGGTCAACCCGAGTCTGCGAAGAATTGTTGAGGAGTGGTGCCGGAAGGTAGCAGTTACCACTCCCATACATCCGCCGAGAAGTTCCAGAAGACCGTAGGTAGCCAATACGATGCGAAGAGCTTCCAGGCTGCCACGGCGATCCTGCGCAACCGCCCAACCTCCCAGTTCTCCAAAACTCAGATGCAGTTCCCGTGCTTCCGCCATCTGCCGTTCCACCGCCAGGCGCAAAAGGGGAGCTCCGGGGGCACAGACTATCGCGGCGTTCCGCACCAACAGGTCATCAAACTGCGTTGCACTACTTTCATCCAAATAGCGCACGCAGGCGCATACATGCTCATGTGAATCCACAGAGAGGATGTGCCAGCTCTGGTAATCAGCTGCTGCCACGTGTCGGCCGTCGGCAGTCAACTGGTCCAGTGGGACAGCCCCATCATCGCAGTAAATCTTCCCTCGAAACCTTTGTATTTCCGCCAGCAGATCGTCGTGCTGGCGACTGTTTACTTGAACACAACGAAACCGTGTCGGGACTACAAGGCTGGAGGGAGGGAGGAGCACGAAACGCGATTGACTCAGGGGTTGGGTAAGTTCCATGTTCACCACTTCTCGAAGTCGGATAACTCGCCCAACCCTAAGTTGCGCGTTACGCGGGTGCGTTTACTAAACCAAACTCACGGGAGAGAGGGAGTTACCACGGGGTTATTACGAAGAAGCGTTTCAACACCGTGATGTGGTTTAAGTGCATATGTCCTCCATGGCTCTTCTTGTTTGGCAGCGATGTGCTCCCAAGATACTGGAGCGAATATTAGAGCAGTTGGCGGGCCGTTCGGATCTTAATCTGGGTCATCTTATCTTTTCAATTGATACGAACGGATGCTGTCATTGTTAGCCTTGGCTGGACGGATCCACAGATATCATTCGAAGGTGGATCTGTACACAACCGGTTACTATGCGTATCCAGACGAGCCTCGCTGGTATCCTCGAATATAGTGACTAGTAGGTATGCCTCAAACGGCCCACTGAGTGCTCTACAGTGGTGGAAGCCAAAATCAGATGAGAGAGAGTTGCGAGCACACCTACCCGCCTGGCAGCTCCCCCACCGATCGGGGGCTGCCGGTATTCCTAGCAGACAGACAGGTTTCAAGCAGAACCATGCGGCGCCGGATCTCAGTCGCTGGCGGTTTCGTGGGGGGCGGCTCTAACAGCCCGCGGCGAAAGTCTAAAGCACCGCTTACTTGCGCGCACGACTATGAAGGATTAATGCGTTACCGAACCACGACCGCGAGGGAGCGGCTCATATTGCTGGCCGCGCTAACTATGGAGCACGCCGCGTGAGGGTACGAAGTCAGGAACCCGGAGGACGCATCCCGAGATTTAAGCTCGTGCTGGAGGCGCGCTTCTCCATCTGTGGCACCGTACCAGCCGAGACTGGTTTGGGCCGCACCATCGACATGAGTAGTTCGGGGCTGCGCTTCCAGGCCGATAGGCCGCTGGCGGTTGGACTGAGGCTGGACGTCTCTATCGACTGGCCTGTACCGCTGGATGGAGGCGTTCAACTTCAATTGATCGTGTCCGGCATGGTCGTCCGGTCTAACGACACCGAAACTGCGGTACGGATCGAGCGCCACGAATTCAGAACGCGCCGAATGCGGCCAAGTGTAACTGTGCTTCAGGAACTGGCCGGCTGAGACGCTGAGGAAAGCCGTTGTTACCACGGGTTGATAGGCCAAGATGTTTGAGAATCTGATCAAAGGAGATCGATCTCGATGCTAAGCGAGTTGGGCAACACAATCGCAAAACCGGCTTGGTTTGGAATCCGCGTCCATCCCAGAAACGAAGTTCGGGCCTCCGATAACCTCTCCCTTCGCGGATATGAGCCGTTTCTGCCGGCTCGGCGCGTGCGGAGGCGTTGGTCGGATCGCTTTAAGATCTTGGATGAGCCGCTTTTTCCGGGCTACCTGTTTTGCCGGTTCGATGTGTCGGAACGGACTAGAATTCTGGAATCCCCAGGTGTCATCCAAGTGATCGGTATTGGTAGGACGCCAGTTCCAGTAGGCGATGCTGAGATTGGAGCCATCCAGATCATGGTCGCGTCTCAAGTTGGGCTCTTACCCTGGCCGTATCTTCAAACTGGACAGAGAATACAGATCGAAACCGGTCCCCTGGCGGGCATCCATGGGATAGTCGTCAGGTCGGAAGCTGACAACCCGCGCGTCGTGGTTTCCGTGACGCTACTGCATCGATCGGTCGCTGCGGAGATAGAGAGAGACTGGATTGGCCCCGTCACCTCCAGAGAGTTCTCGTAAAAGAGCCGGGTTTGCGTTGTGCGCCTTCTTGCCAGAAACGCCACCAGGGAGGTGAAGGCCTTTCAAACCTTTGTCTACCACCCGCCAGTCGGAACCCTTCGATGATATCCCGGGGGTTCTCGTTAAATAGACCTTGGGCGTAATCCGCGCCATATTTCGCTAATACGAGTTCATAAGCGTCGCTGAGCCGCGGATGCCGGTGCACCGCATCGTGTGAATCACTGGCGACGACATGCACTAGCCCACGATCCAACATTTGGATGCTCGCGGCTTTCGCCGAAGCTCCGAACTCTCCGGTGATCGAATTGGCGGTAAGCTGCATGAAACACCCTAGTTCCACCCACCCTTCCACCAAGTCGGGTTTCTGTCGCAGGGCGGAGTTACGCTCCGGGTGGGCCACGATGGGCGTGATCCCGGCCTCTAAAAGATGTCTTAGGACAAGATCGATGTGGCGGCCGATCTGAGCATTAGGCAGTTCTACCAGCAGGTAGTGCGTGCTATTGATCGTGAAATCTTCACTGGACTTAAGTACTTGGTCGACATTGTCTAGCGTGAGATGGACTTCGCAGCCCCGGTAGATGCGAGGGCTGCCGCCAGTGTTGGCGGTCAACTCGGTGATTCGATTCTGGCTCAACCCGGCCTGATAGGCGAAATGGGTATTCAGGTGTGGTGTTGCCACCATCGCGGTCGTACCGTTCGCGCTGGCTTCGGCGAGAATTGCAAGACTTTCCTCCTGCGTGGAAGGTCCATCGTCTAAGTCCCACAGAACGTGACTATGAATGTCTATCACCAGTTCCTAATGATGAAACGGTGCCGGCAGTGGCATTTTGAGAACCGTGAGATTTCGTGCTTGTCTCGATCAAATATCGCGGTACACTCTAACTCAGATAATCGATCTGTGTTGTGTGCCAATTGTAAGACTGAGAGTGCCCATCGCTCGCATCGCCACGGTGTGGTCGAAGCCTTCGTGAGTTTGTTCGCGTATTACCCTTATAGCTGTAGAGAGTGCAAACATCGTTTCCTGCATAGACGCGCCCAAGCTTCTGATGCGTCGCTGCTGGCGAATCGATCTACAGAGCGGGAGATTCGGGCCACGCGCAACGCCAAAAACTGGCGTCGAAAGCGGGTTGAGTTGGTCATATACGGCACAGCATTGTTGTTGTTTGTCGTAGTTATATACTTCATTACCCGGGCGCGAAGCGCTCCCGATGCTGGCTGGGTTCCGTCTGCCGCACCCGTTCCCCAGTTCAGGCTCGCTCAAAGCCTCCCTGAAGGTGTAGCTCTCCGCGCCCTTGATGTTCCACGCTGGACGAAAGTGTAACGTTATCGGCTGACCGAGGGCGCACTACTGAACGTACCTGCCGCGCCCAGCCCGAGAATCGTTCCGCCTACCGCTACTCCGCCCACAATGGCAACGGTTGCACCGGCGCCGATACCTCCCGCCGCGCCCGCACTCGCCGCGCCCGCACCCGCCGCGCCTGCGGCAGCTGCGGCGTTCGCGATGCCAGTGATTTGTACTACCTGGGAAGCGCCCACCGGTATTGACGCATCCGGAATGATCGATCCCGTAATATTAACCTTCGTGCCCACGTACTTCGCCAGGTCGGCTCCACGTACTTCGGCCGTGACGTTCGTCGTTACGTCGGTCACGAAAAATGTGCCATCCTTCGATACCAGGATGCCTGTCATCTTGGCAACGCCAGCCGCGCCCGCTTGCGGATCGAAAGACAGCGCCATACCGGCACCCATACTGGCGATCAAAACGCCTGCCCGATTACGCACTTCGACTGATCCGCTGCGCGCCGCTACACCAACGTGGCGGCTCCCGGCGATCTCGACCTGCATGAGCGAACCCTTCGATGCAGAGGATATCCGCAGACTCGCTGCTTCGATAACATGTTTCTCGGTATCTCTTACCAGGCTGGTGCCTTTTTCCAGAACGATATGATCCCGGTACACCTTGGCTCGCGAATCCGGCGATAGCGTAATCTGGACGCCTGCCAGTTGAACCACGGATGTTGCCAGGGTTGTCTCAATCAGGTTTCCATCAAATAAAGTGCTGTTTCCCTGAACGGTGGATCCGTCGACGCGGAAATCGCCGTTTGACTTCACGACTCCGATGGATGGAAGGGCTGCGGTGACAGCAATCAGACACCCGCCCATTAATAACACAATCAGTGACTTGTACATTTATCGCTCCTATGGCACTATTCTTGAATAAGTATAGCGTGTGAGATCTTATGAGGGATATGGAAAGCATCGTACTTACTGGAGAAAGATATAAAAGACTGTGCGATAAACTCCTTAAAAGTAACTGCGCGTAAGACGAAAGTAGGCGCGAGTGTAATACGGTAGAGTCGCTTGTGGCAAGTGAGATGACCTATTACGAAGAATTCTGTGTCCGGCAGGATGCATCGGTGGAAGAGATTCGTCAGGCGTATAGGATGTTGATTCGTATCCTGCACCCCGACATTCAGGAAGATTCCCGGTTGAAAATCTTGGCGGAATGCCAGGTGAAGCGCTTGGGTGAGCTTGCCGCAATTCTCGTCAACCCACAACGGCGCCAGAAGTATGATGACAGCCTTTCCAGGGCCCACAGGATGCTGGTCCATTCCACCGTTCCGGTAGAGATTGGGATAGCCCAGATATGGAAGGGCGCCCAGCGATTCACGAGCCACCATTGGTTCGGAATTCTAATCGGGATGACAGTCGTGGCTCTGGTGCTTTGGAATGGGACATCCCGTTACACGAACGATGCTCTTTCAGAGGCAGCCCCACGCGGCGAAGCGGCCATGGAAGCCCATCCATCTCACCCCGTTCTCGTTCCCCGGGAGCCTGTAAAGAACGCTCTCCCGCCGAATACACCGTTAGGGCGACACGGCCGTGCTTATGGCGTCGAAACGCCGTTCCCCCTCGCGAAGCAGGAGCAGGTGGAAGCTTCGATTGCGGCAGCCAATGAAATTGCGCCCGCAAACCGTATTGCGGCATCACCCAAAACCATCATCCTCTTAGCACCCGCCCCACAACCGTTTGCCGGAAGGTGGCTATACTCTCCGGGCTCCGATGCCACCGAACCCGGCCAGTATGCAGCCAGGTATGTCGAGTTCGTGCTGGTCGAGGAAGGCGATAGACTCGTGGGGGATTATCGCGCCCTGTATAAAATCACCGACCAGGCGGTGTCTTCTGAAGTGGCGTTTCGCGTATTCGGATGGGTTCCGCCAGTAGGAGCTTCCGCGACCCTTTCATGGACATCTCATGCCGGGGGGACAGGAATGGCAAAGCTAAAACTTCAGGCCCCGGGCGTGATGCACCTGACCTGGTGGACCACCCAATTCGGCAGGCAAGCCGTTTTAGCTTCAGGCACGGCCGTGTTGCTCCGTCAGCAGGTGCAGCCTTGATGCGCTCCCTCTTCAAGGTGTCCGTACAAGCCGCTTTGCTATTTGGGCTGGCCCTCGCATCCAGCTCGTCGATACGCATCGGGTATGCAGATTACTGGTTTCGGCAAAGAATAATCTCCTCGACGACTAGGGCGATTGCCATCTTGCCTGGCCGGTCAGACTACTACTTTCAACTCGCCGCCTTGGACTCCGACGAGAATCCCCAGGCTGCGGTCACAGCTTTGCATCATGCCGTTGAGCTCAATCCGTTCGATGCGCGCTCCTGGATCGAACTCGGCCTTCGGTATGAAGCAGACGGCGAAATGAAGAAGGCAGTGGAGTGCCTGCTCCGCGCCGCTGAAGTGGACAAACAGTATCTTCCCCGATGGACACTAGCCAATTATTACCTTCGCAGGAACGACATTACTGAATTTTGGGCTTGGGCGAAGGACGCCGCAGGGATAGTCTATGAGGATCCCCTACCGCTCTTCCGGCTGTGCGGAAGAGTCTCGGAAGACGGCAATTTGATCGATCGCCTGACGATCAAACGGCCGGATATCCGGATGAGCTACCTGTCTTACTTGCTGAACCAAAATCGGCTCGACTTGGTTGGCCAGCCCGTCCGGTATCTGCTCGAGGGTAACCGGCCGGCAGATACTCCGGTTTTGCTCACGGCGTGCGATCGGCTCATAGAAGCAAAACTAGTACCGGAAGCTCTCGCGATCTGGAACGACCTCGCCGATGCCCACAGTATCTCGTTTGGCCGTCTATCGCCCGAAGGTGGGGCGGATTTGACGAATGGGAGCTTTGCTCTTTCGCCCACGTCGCGGGGGTTTGACTGGCGGTTGCCAATTGTCGACGGCATCACCGCTGCAACCGAAGAGAGCATGGCTGGTCTCCGTGTGACGTTTTCTGGAGACCAACCGGAACGTTGTGAGCCACTGGTTCAGTTCGCACCGGTTCGTGAGCGTACCGAATACCATCTGAGCTCTCGCTATCTCACCTCGAGCATCAAAGACGGGTCAGGGTTGGCGTGGCACATCACGGACATGAATGGGATCGTTTTGAAGGACCACCCGATGGTCTCGTCCGAAACCGGGATACAGACAGAAACTTCCATCGTCACACCTTCAGGCTGTCGACTTGTTCGCCTTTCCCTTATCTACCAGCGCACTCCCGGAACCACCCGTATCGACGGATTCGTTGTTCTGAAGAGTGTGGATCTAAAGCCTTCTAATCAAACCCGATAGAGAACTGGCACGTCGCGCCAGAAGTCAAGTTCCCATCAATATAGCGGGAGTCCTGTGAGGTACTGAGCGTACTAAAACTCACCATTTGATTGTATTGCCTTCTTTTCATAAGCATACTGGCAATGCAGACGTATTGAATTGGTCTCACAAGGTCCCCAAAAAATGAAAAAGCTGATGTTGGTATTGATGGCCGCGGCGTGCGTGAAAACGACTCTTGCAGCCGAAAAACCGATGGTTTCTCTGCTCGAAGTGCCGAGCTTGATGCTGCCAAAGGACGCAGATGTCCCTGCGGAGGCGCCCGCCGTGATACTGCCAAAAGCGACGTTTTCGGAGGCCATGACGCAACCACGTGGAAAGAGACTGTGGCAGTTTAGCATCGCCGCATTGGCGATTAGCAATGTGATGGACGCTCATTCCTCCTGGGGAAAACGAGAGCTGAATCAGAATCTGGCAGATGGCAACGGAAGCTTTGGCATGCATAGCGCCTTAATGAAAGCGGGGATCGTTGCCGGCGTCTGCACGGTGGAATATCTGGTGCTTCGTCGCCATCCTTCGACAAGCCTTTACCATAAGCTTTCGTTCGTGAACTTTGGAGGCGCCGCGGTCACGGGGGGAATGGCAATCCGAAATTATGGTGTTCCGCGGTATTGAACTATGCACGCGTGACGCACAACTCCAGGTTGGGTATGGGGGATCAATGGAACGGAAAACCGGGTTAGGTCACGCGAGTCTTGCAGATCCGGTAACGACAGCCGTTCAGGCAACATCCTCCACTGCATCTGCTCGGATTGCGAAGCAGATGTTCGAAAACGAGCGGAGAAAGTCGCGCGACGTCCTCCGTCTGGATCGAGTAGCCTTCGACTGCCAGCTGATCCAACACAGCGTTGATGTATAAGAGAATTCCACAAAATTATTATCATCAGGCCAGCGCGCCCAACTGGTCCTCCTGTCCCCCCCGATATCGTTGGCGTAATTCTCCGGCCAGCTTGTGCCGATCCTTCGCCGAGCTTGGTGTTGACGCGATGACGGACGATGCTGTTCAGTGAACCGTAAGCGACCGACGTTTATCCGCCAGTAACGAGCCCGCCGATATCGCCCGATCCTTGCCGACCTCGCAAGTTAAATCCGGATCAGGTTCGAGTAGCATCGCAGCTCCTGGAAGAAGTCAGGCCGTGTGAGACTATTCCCGCAGTTTCCCGGGAAATCTCATCTCGCCCGCCAGCATTCTCATGGGATTCTCAAGTTTTCTCAGATGTTCTAACAGATTCCAATAAATTCCCGCCCCGTCGCGTTTTGAGCCGGTGGAGGCAGCACGAAGCCCGTAGTGGAACATAAAGGAAGTGCCGGGAGGGAGTATGGTTTTTCGGCGTTATCTACTGAATTATCAGTAAGATGCTTGTACGGTACACAGCGAGGAGTTGTACGGCAAAAAGCCGGGTACTCAAAAACACTGACGAGAGGACTTTCTACGGTAGCCCAGGTGCTACCTGAGGAACCCTCACAAGGCGAACGAACGGAACGGTGCCCTGTTTCAAGCAAACTTCAGCCGGGCTGCGAGGAGTGAACGGATCGGGAAGGCCAACAATACCCCGCAGCCCACGCCTGAGCCGTTGGCGATCACGTCCCCGAGTTCGACTGCGCGGCCGGGCGAAAAATGCTGGCCAGCCTCCATGAGGACACCCATCAGCAACATCGAAAGGCCCGCGATCAGCCCCTTCCGACTTTCCTTAAATCCGACTACAGGTAGAAGCGAAAGCGCCATGTAGGCGCAGAAATGCATCACTTTGTCGTTGATCTGGAGACGGCCGATGCGAATCATGATGGGAGAGGAAGCGGGCAACAGGGAACCGCTAATGACGGAGCCGATCAGGATGACCCAGAGGGTCAGTACGAGAGCCCGCCGCGAGTGGCGTAGTTGGACGGCTAACCAGCCTGGCAATTTCGGACTCCTCAACAGCGATCTCGCATAGAACAATTGAACCGGCTCTCGCCGCGGATTCTCATCTCGACTCGCAGCGGCCAGATTCCTCCGAAAACCTGATGCTGTCCTGGTCCATTTGCTGGTCCCCTTCGATCTATCTCCCGCTTGCGCTTCTTGTCGGGTGAGGAATTCGATCAGCGGCAGGAACTAGAGGAGAGCACGGGAACGCAGCTAATCTATTGGCGAAGACGGTTCCCACTGAAGTAACGAGCCGGCCGATGGTCGTAGGGGGCGCAGCATGAAGGGGAATGCGGAGGTACACATGGCCGGAATGGTTCAGGGGGATGTGCAGACCCCAGGAATCTGCGGAATCGATCTCGGTGAACCGAGCGTTGAGGAGACGCTGGTTAAACTGCAGGGAGGCTTCGCTGAATCCAAAGCTTTGACTGGTCTCTATCAGAGCGCACCAACATTCATCGATCGTGCTAGCGACTTGGACAGCAGTTTCCAACTGGCTGATGCACAGGTTGGCGTTCAGGTCGCGACGGAACATTCCAGCAAAGATCATGCGACGAGCAGCGTCAAACTCCTCATATCCCAAATACTGGACGGAGAGCCAGACAATCCCACAAAACGAGACCAGTGCGAGACCCCCAAAGTGTGTTCCGCCTGAACTGAGAAGAAGCGAGAGCCCGGCGGCAATGCCAGCTGAGGCATAAAGGACGTAGGCAACGTGACGTGGGGTGAAGCCGCGGGCCAAGAGGCGATGATGGATATGCCCGCGGTCCGGACCAAAGACAGGTTGGCGTCGGAGAAAGCGTCGCACTATGGCGAGAGCGGTATCGAGGAGAGGGATTGCCAGCGCAATGAGAGGAGCGGTCATGCTAAGCAGGGTGGCGGATTTCTGACACCAGATGATGCTGAAGCATCCGAGGAGGAAACCGACCGTCAGGCTACCGCAATCGCCCATAAAGATGGATGCTGGATGGAAGTTATAGGGAAGAAACCCAAGGAGGGCACCGAGGAGCGGGGCGGTAACGATTGCCAAGGCATAGTGACCACTGATGATGGCGCTCAGGAAGGCGGTGGCGGTGGCGAAAAGTCCAATTCCTACGGCGAGGCCATCGAGGCCGTCGATCAGGTTAAAGGCATTTGAACAGATGACCAGCCAAGCCACGGTAACGGGGATGGACCACCAGGGGGAAGTAAGCGAATAACCGACGACGGCCTGGATTTGGACATGCGCGTGACAGACCATCCCAGCGGCGATGATCTGGCCAAGAATTTTCATCCATGGCTTAAGGCCAAAGATGTCATCGAGGAGCCCCGTGGCGAACGCGACTAGAATGGCCGGCAGGAGCGCCCAAACGTCGGGAAGGGCAGCGGCCACAGAGCGGGCCCCTCCGAGCGGTGAATAAAAGAGAACCACGAACGCGATTGCGTATCCCGCGAAGATCGCGATACCGCCCGTGCGGGGAACGGGAATCCGGTGGAATTTACGGGGGCCGGGTGTGTCTACCCAGCCCATACGGGTGCACGCAATCCGGCACACGGGGGTAAAGGCCAGGGTAAGCAGAAGGGCGGAAACTACGAGCAAAATAAGAGAGAACATGGGGCTACCAGTTGGGGTTCCGTCAGTTCAGGTACGCGACATAATACGTCCCAGGCGGGAGGCCGAAAACGTCTCGGGTTCTGCTCAGAGCAGGGGCTCACCGTGAGTGGCGATTGTGACTTTGACAGGGCCACAGCCTTCGCACTGGAAACGGATCTCGTTTACACCCTTGCGAACGATGGGGGTGGTGGGGCCTTCAGGTTTGGCGCTCTGCTGTTGGAATCCGTTTTCATTCAACACGCGCGCGTTGCCGGTTCCCACATATTCGAAATACCAGCCCGTCTGGAGTTTGACTGGGAACGACACAGACGCGCCGTTGATCGTGAGCTTTACGTTCTCGATCGGACGGAGATCTTCCCGCAGCCCTTCCAAGCTGCCGAATCGCGACTCCACACTCTTGCCAGGTAGCACCCCGGTCAGGAAGATGTAGACACGGGAAATGGTTTTGAAATCAATATTGCGGATTGCCCAGTAATTGCTGAATGGGAAGCCGAAATCATAGACCTCGCCTTTGGCCGCCTCGCGCATTTCCACGTAGCGTCGGCCTTTAAAATCAAGGCGCACGTAATAATCCCGTACGGACCAGCGGCTAGCGTCTTCCACAACAAAGTGCAAGTAGGCGCCAGATCCATCGCCTTCGACCCAGACACCCAGAGCGCGATGTTCGCGTAAGTCTCGCGGGCCGTCGAGGACGATTTCCGCGCAACCCCATCCCAGGGGGTTCGAACCTTTGTTGGTTGCCGCGACGTAGAACCCGTCAGCCTCCGGTTTTAGTTCGAAGGAAAGCCCCTCGGTTTGTCGTAAGGGGTTCCCCAAAGGACCGTTTCCGGAAGTGTTGCGTTTCAGAGGTTGGCCGGGATCGAGCAAGGGAACATTACCGCCGTCGCCGAAACCAACTAATGACGGCATGGCGTCGACCGTAACCCGCAGCGGTTGATCCTGGTAGGGATTTTCAAACGTCCAGAGACCGCCGGCGGCCAAATACTTGTCGGCTGAGTACGTGACCGGCAAGATCTGCCATTTGCCTTTGCTGTCTTTTTCGAGTTCAAATTCGGCTCCTGGCGTTTTGAGCTGGTCGCGAAGGCCTTGCGGAATATCGGTCCTTCGCTTCAGCTCTTCCCACGCCTTGATCCGGGAGAAGATCTCTCCTGTGCGCCCATTGCCCTCCAGGATTGCCTTGTCCGTTTCGAGCGACATGGCGGCCTGGTAAGCGAACGCCTTAGACCAGGCATATTCCATTTCACGCGGCCGGGTCGCCTGAACGTCCAGCGCACTCGTAAGGTATCCGAACCAGCCAAATTCGAAGGGCTGCAATTCAGCGATGGACTTCTTTGCGCCAGCAATGCTGACCCGGTCAAAGTGCTGAATTACGCCAGAGCTCACAAAATCGGTGGTATTTCCCCGGCTGAAGATGTGCCAGGAGTAGTCGGTAATGGGTTGGTGTGCCCAGAGAATCTCACGCTTTGTGTAGCGGAATAATTTAGAGATCTGGAGATTGTAGATGTACCAGGCGGGACCTTTTGGCCACACTCCGAGATTCTCACCGGTGCCATCCGGGTAGATGTAATCGAAGCCGTATTTATCCAAGGCAGCGGCTTCGGCCCTCGACACGCGATCATAGAGATCACCCTGGATGTCCGGTTGATAGGAGCCGATGAATTCGGAGAAGTTCTCGATTGGCGACCCAGCCGGATGAGCCGCAGGCCTGGTGCCATGGGCTCCGCGGTGGCAGCCGGAGAATCCGAAAGGCGCCGTCGTTTTGAGGTCATCGTAGGTGATGATTTCCTGACCGATCAGGAGGTCGCGGCCGTGAAAGCGGGACTTGTCACCTTTCGCGAGCAGGCCTAAGGTTGAAGAAGTGGTCGGAAGAAAGGTCGCGGCAGGATCGATATCCGTGCCCAATTCTCTGCGCCTGTCGGGGTACATCATGAAACCGGTCGCGGGGACCGGGGCGACCAAGGGGTCGGTTTTATCGACCACCATGTCGACATTGTGCATGCCGAATTTGAGGCCGGCCGCGTGGATCTTTCGGGAAACTTCCTTGAGCCCGGCCTCACCGGATGGGAAGTTGGCGAGATTGACGCCGTAACTGCCACGGGTGGCATTCCAGACGCCGCTATAAACGACGATGGAACCGAAGCCGCCGGCCCTGGCGAAATCGATCATGGCATCAGCGGTGGATTCCTTCAGATCGCAAAACAGGTACGATCGCTCTTGCTCCGCAGCTCTGCGAGCCCATACGCCGCCGAGAGTCGGATGGGGCAAATCGTAATCCAGTTCGATTTTCTCGATGCGATCGAGCAACTTCCCTGCAGGAGAGCCGACCAGGGCAAATTTGACACCCTCCAGGAGGACGCGTATATCCGCTTCGACGGTCAGCACCGCTTTGGCCGAACTGGAGTGCGTTTCCAGATTGAGCGGGACGACTGCGACGGCGAACTGATCGTTCCGGCAGGAAGCCAGTGTCGTGCTGACATATTTGTTCAGGGTAAGGGGCAGACTCGCGAGACCTACCATTGAGACCGAATGGTCGCTCAGGGAAATTAGTTCAAATATCAGGAAGGTCGGTAGGACCGCCACTCGGACCTGTGCTCGGACACCGGAATCACCAAACTTCACGCTGAGTACGCCCTGGTTCAACTTCACGGAGCTTGACTGGATGCGCCGCCCGTCCTTCTCGATTGACATGAAGGGCGATTGGGCCTTCAAATACTCCGTTCCGGTGGCGCGATCGGTAATCGCCCGGTTCATTCCATCTTCGCCAATCACATAAATGAGGCCATCAGTCTTCAGTTCGATGCGGCCGCTCTCGACCGAGGGGAAAGCCACCTGAGAGTAGAGATTGAAAGAGCCGGACAGAAGCAGAAGACTAAGGACGCTAATGCGTGGCAAGTGCGGCCTCCAGCGTGGTGGTGGGTTGCCGCGGCGCGGGATCTTGAATCAGGTTTTGGTGTCCGAAAGTGGGATTAGGTTCGTTTGGTATAACGAGGTGCAATCGTCGTGATGGGGTGCGGTGATGTCGGGGGTGCCCAATCAGAGTCAGGTGTCCGGAAATGGGATTAGGTTCGTTTGGTATGCCACGGTGCACTAACAACAGCTGATGCACGGGGCGCTGATAGACGAGATGAAGGTGGGTTTTGTGGCAGCGAATCTTGGGCAGAGAAGGGCAAAGGGCAAGACGCGTGAAGATCGACAGCATTGGTTTCCCCCTCACTATTAAGCTAGCACTGGAAGGTAAAAGAATACGTTTAAGTGATTGATTCTAATAATCGAACACTTTGTGAACGGGTTTGGCGGCCAGGGGATTTCCGGCTGCCAGTTCGAGTTCTCGTTCGAACTTCACGAGCGCGCCGTCGAGGGAGAAATGTTGGTGGGCATAAGCCTTGCCGCGAGCTCCCATCGCCTGGCGCAGATCGGGATTGCGGTAGAGCAGGTCGAGGGCTTCGATGAGCTCGTCTGCATTTCCAGCGTTGATGACGAGCCCGGACTGCGACTCCGTTGCCACTCCTCGAGTATCGTTGCCTTCCGGCACTGACGCGACGAAGGGTTTGCCTGAGGCCATGATGGTGGGCACCTTGCCAGGTACAGCAGGGACCTGGAGTGCCCGATCCAAGACGACCAGGCAAACATCGGCAGCCTGCAATGCGTCGAAATATTCCTGATTTGGCAGGCAACCCACGAACTGAATGTTGGGCCAGGCGGCTGCCGCGGCGCGAACCTGCCCGGCGCGCGGACCATCGCCAGCCAGTACAAATCGCCAGTTCTTCCGATGACGGCACCGGCGGGCACATTCCAGGATGAGGTCCATGTCCTGGGCGTAACCCATCAAACCGGCATAAAGGATTAGATATTCGCGGCCCATCTGGAGACGTTCTCTGAATGCCACACTCCGGTTGGTGTCCTCACAGTGACGCAAGTTAACAAAATTATGAACAAGGGTCACGCGCTTACCGAGCAAAAAGGCGTACTTTTCTAGAAACCGTAAGGTTGCTGGGGCGGCGGCCACGATCGCCGCCGAGTTGCGGTAAGCCACGCGCTCGAAGCAGCGCAGCAGACCTACCACAGCCCTGTTCTTGAGCATCCCGAGATCGATGGCGGTTTGCGGGTAGAGGTCGTGCAGATGAATGACATACGGTGTTCCGTGCAGCTTCTTCTTGATAATGGCAGCCAGGGTCAACGGCAGAGGGGGGGACGACACCAGGACCGCATCCGGACTCTTCGATCTGAGGAGATGCCACAAGACCCGCAAAAAGACGGCGCACTGATCCAAGGCTCGCAGAGGAAGCCATGAGCTGCTGGAGAAATTGCTCACCCTTACCACCTTGACTCCATTCAGGATTTCCGTTGTGGGAACGGCTCCTTCTCCTACCGGGACAAACCCTGTAGGATAGCGGGTCAGCACCGTAACGTCGTGGCCCAGCCGAGACAAGCCTTCAGCCAGTTCCCGAAACAGGTACGCCGCAGCGCGGGCTTCCGGCGCATACCGATCCGTGATCAGAATTTGTTTCATCTCTTGAGTTGTTGCTCCAGTCCAGCCCGGCGGCGTCCGGCATACGAAATCCGACCATGATGCGGCACACCGCCTCCGCTACGCCCGGTTGCATATACTCCGCCGGAGGCTGCCACGCGCCGCCCTGGCTGGTCACCAACTTCACGGCGCGTTCAATCGCGCCAAAATCCACACCCGAAAGAATATTCGACCCGCATTCGACGGTTTCCGGCCGCTCCGTGACATCCCGCAGCGTTACGTTCGGTATCCCGAAAATACAGGCCTCCTCCTGCACCGTTCCGCTGTCGGAAAGAATGCAAAAGGCGTTTTGCTCGAGCTTCACGAAGTCAAAAAAACCAAGTGGCGGAACGAACCTAATTTTGCTTTGAAGGAGATCGATGCCAAATGTCTTAGCCTTTGACCGGGTCCGCGGGTGAAGCGAACACACGACTGGATACCCGTAGGCCTCCCGCAACCCAGCCAAAGCCTCCAGGGTTTGGAGCAGCCTGTCTGGGCGATCCACATTCTCGCTTCGATGCAGCGTCACGAGGAAGAACCGGCCTGGACTGAGGGCCAGGTCTTCCAGTGCGCCACTGGCTGCAATCTTGTCAGCACAGGAGTCGATCACCTGCTTGATGGGGTTGCCGGTCACGTAGATACTACGTCCGGGTATTCCTTCCGCCAGAAGATTTTCGCGGCTCCGATTGGTATACGGCAGAAGCACCGTACTGGAGTGGTCGATCACCCTCCGGTTTACTTCTTCGGGCACCCGGTCGTCATAGCAGCGGTTGCCGGCTTCCATGTGATAAACCGGAATTCCAAGCCTCCGGGCCACGATCGCGGAGATCCCGCTATTGGTATCGCCCAGAATCAGCAAGCGGTCTGGCCGAACTTCGCGGAACAGAGCCTCGCTACGTTCGAGAATCTGCCCGATCTGCCCGGAGAATGTCTCCGAACGAACGCCCATGAAAGCGTCCGGCTCGCGGACTCCAAGGTCATCGAAAAAGACCTGACTTAGCCGGTCGTCAAAGTTCTGTCCAGTGTGCACGAGCGTATGCTGGGCATGCTGATCGAGCAGACGGATTACAAGGCTCAGACGGATGATTTCCGGGCGTGTGCCCAGAATCGTCATCACCTTCATCGGAGCAACTCTTGCCTTTGGGGAGCGGCAAACGCAGGGACCGGCAAATTGTCACCATCCTCCAGAAACAGGCGATTCTTTTTCAGAAGCGATTTGGTCTCTTCCAGGTTCATGACGCACTCGCCCGAGCTGAACTCTTTTTGCAGGCAGACTTCGCCAGTCGCGTCGGTCTGTAATTCGGGAAGCATGGGTTGGATGGCGTACCATTTTCCGCGTTCCACCGTACGGCTAGCTTCCTCCTCACTCACGAGGGTTTCGTGAATCTTCTCACCGGGGCGGATACCCGTAACCTTCGTTTCAATGGGCCGGTCCCCGATGAGCGCGGTCGCGAGGTCGACCATCCGCGCCGCAGAGGCGCGAGGTACAAAGATCTCCCCGGGTTGGGCCTTCGCAAGCGCCGCGAAAACCGTGTCGGCTGCGTCCTCCAGGCTGAGCAGGAAGCGCGTCATGTCAGCCGTGGTGATGGTGACTGGCCCACCGTTGCGAATCTGTTCGTGGAAGAGGGGGATCACGGAACCGCGGGACGCCAGGACGTTACCGTAACGAACGCAGACGAATCTCGTCCCTGGGCATCGCATGTTGCCCTGAATGAAGATGCGCTCCTGGAGGGCTTTGGTCATGCCCATGACGTTCACGGGCTTGCACGCCTTGTCGGTGGAGATGCCGACGACAGTTTCGGTCAGCAGGGTGTGTTCCTGGATGGCGCGGACGATATTCTCCGCACCCGTGATGTTGGTGCGCACGGCTTCAAAGGGAAAGTACTCGCAGACGGGGACCTGCTTCATGGCGGCCGCGTTGATCACCACATCGACATCCCGGATAGCCGCCGCAATGCTGGAGAAATCGCGCACATCGCCGATACGGAATTCGAGCAATTGTTGGGAGTTATGGTAGGTAATCTCGTCGGTGGCGGCGGTGCGGTTTTCGTAATCCAGCCGCATGAAGTACTGCTTGGCTTCGTCGCGTGAGAAGACGATGACTTTCGCGGGCTGCCCCACGTCACCGCGGAGAAGCCTCTTGACCAGAGTCTTGCCGAGGGAGCCGGTGCCGCCGGTGATGAGAACGCGTTTACCTTGTAAGAGCCGCATGGGATAACCAACTTTCGTAGGGAGTGGAATCAGTTGCCAACTGGTGAATCAGTTTGGGCCACGGGGGGGCCCGATAGCCGATCGCGCGGTAAAGCTTTTCGCCGCTCATGCTTCGATCGGATTGCTCGGTGTCGTTTGGTGTGATTTGGATGTTTAGCCGATAGGCGTCGCGCAGCAGAGAGAGCAGATCGTATTTCGATATGGGAGTGCCTGCGACCTGGTAGAGGCCATTGAGGTCCGAGTGGTTCCGGATGATATCCGCAATCAGGTCGGCGAGATGGTTGGTGGTGACGCCGGAGTAAATCACGCGGCGGTAGCCTTGAACGGTTCTGCCCTCCTGCGCACGGAACCAGTCGAGGAGGGAGCGGTGGCCTGCAAGCTCGCGTCCGATCATGGAGGTTCGGAGGGTCAGGGCGTTGGGAAGTGCGGTCTCGCCGAGGAACTTCGAACGGCCATATAGATCCCGGGCATCGGATTCATCTTCTTCCGTGTAGCTGCCGCGGTCACCGGAGAATACGCAGTCGGTGGAGAAATGGATCAGCCGACCGTGCCAGGTCGCAGCCAGTTTGGCGAGCCGGTGGGGGAGCAGCGCGTTCACCGTAATACTGGGAATTGGTGCCACGGCATCGGTACGCTGCTTAATGACGCCGATACAATTGATGAGGTAACCGGGCCGGATTTCGGAGAGCGCGGCATGGACTTCAAAGTCCATGACATCGGCGCCGGTCAATACGTCGCCTCCCTGGAGGAGTTCAACGTCGTTGAAAGGGGGGCTGTCCGGACGCTTTCGCATGATGGCGAGTGTGCCGGGAAAGTCCACGCGGAGTCGCTGGAAGATTTTATGGCCGAGCATGCCGGTGGCACCGAGGACGACGATTTTAATGGGCATTGGCGGGTACTTCCTGACGAGCCCAGGCAACGTACTCGGAGAGGCCTTCGTCCAGGCCAACCGAGGGGCAGAAGCCAAACGCGTTGCGGGCCGCGGTAATATCGGCAAGACTGTCGCGGACATCGCCAGGCCGTGGTGGGCCATATCGAACTTCGAGGCGAATCGTCAGCAGACTTCGCAGTTTTCCGACCAGGCAGTTGATACTGATACGGGTGCCGCTGCCGATGTTGAAGGCGCCTCGGAGGTCTGGCATCATAGCCGCCTCGAAATTCGCCTGCACGACATCATGGACGTTCACGAGATCACGGGTCTGGTCTCCATCGCCGAAGATCGTCAAAGGCTGGTTTCGAAGCGCCTGGAAGACGAAGATCGGAATCACGTTGCCGTAAGCGTCGAAGCGTTGATGCGGCCCGTAGACGTTGAAATATCGCAGGCAGACCGTCTCAATACCGTATAGCTTTCCAAAGGCGAGGGTTTGTTTTTCGGCGCAGAGTTTACTTGCTCCATAGGGCGAATCGGGTTCGATCGGGTGGTCTTCCCGAATGGGCAGAGTTTTTAACTCGCCGAAGATCCCGGCCGAAGAAGAGGTCACAAACTTGCGCACCCCGGCACGACGGGCAGCTTCGAGGAGGCGGAGAGTGCCAATCACATTCGTCTCGGCGTCAGCGACCGGATCATCGATCGAGCGTTTGTTGCCTACCGAGGCGGCAAGATGAAAGACAACTTCGCGGCCGGCGGTTGCCAGCCTCACAGCACGCTCATCGCGTATATCGCCGTAGACGAATTCTACGCCGTGCAACGTATCGAGGTTCTCCCGATAGCCAGAAGAGAGGTTGTCGAGGATGGTGACTTGATGGCCGCCGGCGAGCAGGTGGGAGGCCAGATTGGAGCCGATGAAGCCGGCTCCGCCGGTGATTAGAGCATTCAAAGTTGTGTTCCTTTCGGGCGATGCGCGTGGCAATCATGCGGCAGTGGATTCGGTTTCGCCGCCTACCGGGCTACACTCAGATTCCTGGCATCCTTCACAACGTCCGCAAGATGAGTTGTTGGTAACGCCGGAGTAAATCACGCGGCTATAGCCTTGGATGGTCTTGCCCGCCTGCGCATGGAGCCAGTCGAGGAGGGGGCGGTATCCCGCGGAGTTCGCGGCCGATGATGGAGATAATAAAGTGCCTCTCGATCAAAGGAACGCACTGAACGGCTCGATTGACGGTGGATTAATCGGAGGCGCCCTCCGCGCTACTGTGGTGTTCCTGGTTCACCGATTCGTGCTGGAACATGATCGGCCGTCGGCTCGTCAGGCTATTTTCGGACCGCCGCACTTGCATACCTATTTTAGAAGGCCAGGCAGGGTCCATACATGGCCTCTCAAGAACAACAAAGAACAGGACGGTCACGATCAGTATCATCGGAATGATGATAGTGGCATCGAGTGCGAACCTTGCCGTGAAGCTCGATCCAATCAGAATGTGCTTTGTAATAGTGCCGACCATCGAAATGACGCTGTAATGCAGGAGATACATCGAGTAACACATGCCGCCTATTACCGTGATTAGCGGCCGGCTAAGGACCCAGCTCGAAATCTTACCCCGAAACGCCCCGGTGTATGCGACTAGAACCAAAGGCGCCATGAGGACCGTGAATCGGCCTAATAACAGCAGCGTGATAAGAACGGGCCAGCCTATGAGTGAAGCGCCGTCCCACGCAAAAGAGCGACACGGCTTTTGCTTCCAATCTGCCACATATAGATCGGTGAGGAGAAAACCCGTGATGAACCACTCAATGTGCCAAGGTAAACTGTTAAACGTTTCTTTAAATTGGGGCGGCAGGAAACTCCGCAGCAAAGGAATCGCTATCGTCGCGGCCAAAAGGATGACACGCCGCGTCACAACCTGGTGGACAGAAAATATGATGGCGAGAAGGGGGGCGAGCATGTAAAACTGCACCTCGATCTCAAGCGACCAGACAACAACAGTAATGAGACTGCCACTGCTATAGATGAGGTTGTGCTGATAGATAAGGCTAGCGAGCAGATTTGGCCACTTTGACAAATCCGGCCAGCTCGAGACGTCGGCACCCAGTCTATGCGCGAGAACTCCGACACCGAAAATCAAGGCCAGCGCCACTATATAGGGAGGCTCCAGACGGGTGAGGCGGCGGCAATAGTAGCTTCGTAACGATGGTCTTGGTGCAAAGCCAAGTCTCCACTTTGCGAATGGCATCGCCAGCAAGAAACCACTCAGAACAAAGAACAGCTCAACGCCGTAATGCCCGATTCCGAAGACCTTCGGGAGCCATAACTCAGCGGGCTGAATTGCAGCACCCGTCATGTGCTTGGCAAGAACATATCCACTCAGGTGGAAGAGCATGACGGACATGATGGCCACGAAACGAAGGCCATCCACCTCTGGGATAAACGCTCTACCCCGAGTGATGACTCGTCCTAGTTGATTGAATGCCAAGGGGAAGAACCTCCGGGGTGACGCCTAACTACGGGCCCACACTCCACCAGAGGGGTTTATTGCGGGAATATGGTTCCGAATGGGCGCTTCGGTCACGCTGGTAAGTTGGCGATCGATCGTCACGGCCGGGCCGTGCCAGTTAGGATCTCGTTGGCATACAGCGGCAAGGCGTTGCAGAACAGCCGCTTGTTTTGCTGAAGGATCTCTGTATCGATGCTCTTCTCAATGCCGAATGCCCTGGCGCGCTGCGAGAATTCTGCGAAGGCCTCCGGCCCCATGTCGATGCACGTCTGAAGAGCCTGCTGGAACCGTTTCGGCTCATCGAGCGGAAGGTCCCACCCCACACCCTCACGCTCAAGATTCCGCCAAGGCGTCTGATCGCTGATCAGGATCGGGCAACCCGCCCGGAGTGCCTCCAAAATGACATGGCCGTAATTCTCTCCGTGTGTTGGCAGGAAGAAGAGATCGTTTTGCGAGAGGATGCCTTCAGTAAGATCGTGCCGGATCTCGCCGGCGTACGCAACGCGAATGTTTGACGGAAGGCGTGAAATCATGTTCTGGCAAGTTTGCCAGTATGCGCGATCTTCAGCCGGACCACAAACAGTAAAATGCACCTGCCCCGAAAGGCCGCTCAACATTGCCACGGCGCCATCAAGGTTCTTCATGCGGCAAATTCGCGACAAGAATACGAGGCGGATTAATCCGGCGGGCTTGGCATGTGGGCCTGCCCTCTCAGAAGACCCGAGCGTGAAAGCTTCTGGCACGTCGAGGGCGGTGACGATTTTTAGCGCGGTTTTCGCTTTCCCCGGTTCCACACTGGCAAGCGGCCCGGCTATCGCAATTGCTTCGCTGTCGCTAAATGCGTGCACAATATCCCGTTCCTCACATTCGCTGGATGCGTGCCATGTTAGATCCTTATAAAGTCCTATCGCTTTAGATATGGTAATGTAGACACGCTTCCTCCATGACTTCAACTGAAGCGCGCCGGCGGAGAATTCTCCCCTCGGAGCGAGGACGACCACTCCCGCGTGGAAAAGCCCCAGCCGCCGCAAAAGTGCCGGGAACATGGAATATTTCTTAGCAAAGAAACTATTCAGATACAGAAGGTCGGCTGGTATTGCCCTGAGCAGTGTCGTGAACTTCCAAACGGACTGCGCTCCGTTAGGGATGTACATGACAAGCGCTTTGCCGACTCTCGTCCATTTGTACGGCTCGATCCCCGGGTAGGGGTCGGCATCGTGGAGATCCCGGTCCGCGGTTACGATTCGAAAGTCCAACTCATCGCCGAGCGCCTCCACCAGGTTTGCGATGCTGCGGACCGGTCCACCGCCTTTATAGCCGGGCAAGTAGGACCTAACCAGTACCAAAATCGACTTTGTTTGTGTGTTATTGGTCATCATGCTTGCCGCGATCCAGCGAAGCTTTCCACTAGCGACGGGATGGACAAGGCCGCTTTCTTTGGCTATCGCGACGAGGCATGTCTCTCCACATCGCTAGACCGATTCCCCTTAACGATCCTTGCACGAAGAAACTCCACCACACGTGCGCCCTGCCGATCCCAGGTTTTCTCCTTTAGCATATAAGCCCGGGCTCTTCTTCCAGTAGTTTCTCGTACATCTGGCCCAAGGCTCTCAACGCGGCGCAGCAGTGACGCTAATCCCTCCTCCGTTTCATCTCTTAATAAGAAGGCCAATTCACCTAGCTCCCCTTCGACATGACCTGTGCACGTCGTAATGACCGGGGCGCCACAGGCTAGTGCTTCTATTAGTTTTGAAGGAAAGAAATACCTAGTGTTCAGGACCTTTGTAAGCCGCATGTTGAGCACAAGATCTGCAGTACCGTACAACGACAGCACATCCCTGAAGGCAACGTAGCCACGAAACTCAATTCGAGAATCTTGACCCGCCGCCGCTCGAACCTCCTCTTCCAGTGCTCCGGCGCCCACAATCACAAGTCGATAGTGTCTGTTGGGACATGACGCAAATGCGCGAAGAATCACCCGAATCCCATTAGCGACATCAAGACTGCCTGCTGATACGATGGTAAACTTACTAGGATCACCCACGCGGTGCTCGGCATCGCGATTGTAATCGATGATACGCTGATCCACACCTCCTTCCATCCGCAACCACGGTACGTTTCGGCCCAAATCCTCCGCGATCGCGTCAGATATCACACTGAAACCATCGAGGTGGCCTATACACCACTTCTGTATATAGAAATCGATACGGAAGAGAAGCGTCCTTGGCACCGTATGACCGGGCACGTCGATGTCATTTATCAAGGCCAGACACTTAGCACGTATTAGCCAACAGCCAAACAACAGGAACGTTGCTGGAGGAACGCTCAAGTTATAGGTATATACGACCAGGAAACGTGCCCGACCCATTCGCCAACGCCACTTGACCAACTGAATCACGACGCATAGGCCCAGTAACAACTGTTTAAGCGGTGTTACGTTCAAAAACGCAAGAAGGTGAATGGCTCCCAGGCCCTCAATATGAGCCACCCTGGACTTGAACCACGTTAACGGACCCCGTGTGAAGGACGGGACAGGGCGAGCCGAGAGCACAAGGGAGATGGTCATTCCCGCACGCAGCAAACTCTTCAGGAAGTTATACTGGAAGAGCCATCCAGCACGGCTGAACGCCGCGGTCTGGAATTCGGCCTCATCTGGGACGAGGCAACCAACGAAAGCCACTTCAATCTGGCTGAGTGGTGTGTCTTGGGTCATGGGTCCTTCTTGATGCGAAAGCGACTAAGACAGAGGTGAGAGCGGTTGAGCGATGGTTTTGCAGGTATGACGCTCTGGAAGCTTTCACGCACCCCGCACTGACAGCGCAGGAGACTTTAGACGTCCGCCACTTCTGCTCCGGGTACAATACCAGACGACGAATATGAACCAGAAAGTCGCCACTCCTTCCCCATCCTGAAGACATTGGTTATTCGCGGAAAAATAGAACAGCATGATCACAAACTGTGAAAACATGACGACCGCGAACGGATTCTCTCCCCGAAGCGTGTCGAGCCAAGTCAGTGCGAATAACCTGCCGATAAGGAAGACAATCACGATCGTACCGGGGAAAGACACATCCGAAGCGATCCATGGATAAATCGTTCCCCACAAAGCATATGCATCCCATCCGTCGGCCGCTTGGACCCTAAGCGGGTATGGCATATCCATGATACTGGGCCGGCCGAGAAGTCGTGCCGCCTGACGGAAGAGAAAGAACGAATTGCCCACTCCATACATCGGAACGAACGGCTTATCAAGCGCCAGGTAGAGGCCATAGTAGCCGTGTGCCAGGTACCCCGTCAAACCAAGCACACCAACCTGGGCCGTTTCCGGCAGGTTGCGGATCATGACATTGTCGCGGTCCGCCCACACTCCCGCTGAACGTACGTACCCGTATCTGGCGCTCGATCCGGATCTGCTGTTTTGCGTGGCCGTATAGAAGCCGAGAAAGAGCACGGTCGCGCAAACTGCGGCACACACCAATGCCGTCCTTCGTTTAAAGCTCAGCCTGAGAGTGCCCGAGAAATGTCCTGCCAGGAGCAACCAGGGAATTACAGCCAACGTATCCGCAATTGCTTTATTAGTGCCCATGGCAATAAACGTCAGGATGACCCCGCCGATGTTTATGACACCGCCTATCTTGCCCACTAGGCCGAGGCGTCGCCAATAGAAGAGCGTAAGAGGCAAGAGCATCCCGATCAGGGGACCCAGGAAGAAGCGAACGTACTCGATTAATGGTAGTACCTCGGTTCGAGTCCGAAGGGAGGCTGTATACACTTGGCCCGGGTTACTTAGTGCGTCTATGATAGACGGGAAGAGCGACCCGGTCCTAAACAGTGTGGTCGGTAGCAACACTGCTAAACTGACGGCAAGACTCCATCCCGCTAGCCTTTCCAAGCACCAGGATCGGTTGAAACCTCGCGGGGCTTTAAAGGCGGCACTAAGGTATCCCAAGGCTAGTGCTATATGGGAAGATGCCAGGAACACGATCAGCTTTGTGGGATTAGCCAGCTCAAATGGCCAAGGCCCGAAAAAGAAGATGACGACGGTCAGATTGAGGAAAGAAAGAAAAAAGATGATTGGCAACAGCCTGACCCAGACGGAAAACCGACGGGGGGCAACTACGCGGGCAAGGTGCAATACTGGCACCGCCACACGGCCCGGAATATTAGGAACGCGCCATAAGGCAACCCGCTCAGGCACCCGTGGGGAATTAAGAGGCGTCAAGGGGGCGCCTCCCAAAGATTGGCAAGAGTCTCACAGATATAGCGAGGACGCGGCTCAAGGAGGTGTCGGTGTAAACTAGAGCGGCACCGCCGAAAGAGACAGTAAGAATACCTGCGGTCACCGTAAGGGCCAAACAACCTGTGGGGAGAAAGGCGCATACCATGGCGCCAGTTGCAAAGACGGCAGCACGCACAGCCCAGACACGAGGTGACCCTCCAGTTGCAGGTTGAGCAAAAGGAGCGAGTTGCTTGTTTGTCCAGCGTTGAACCAACGTCATAGATGCGGCGGCGGTGACTATTCCGCCAACCAGTAATCCTGGGAGTTGAAACCAGTGGGAGAACATGACCATTAGAGGTATTCTTAGGAGGCTTTCGGCGATCAACATCAGGGAACCGTTGACAATCTGTCCAGCGGCCCGATAGAGATAGTTGGTCAAATATGAACCACCAACGATGATCAGATGGAGCCCCACAATGACCGTGAGCAGTGGGCCACCATAATAGTTTGAACCCACCCACTTCGTAACCAAGGTCTGGTTGGCGCACATGTAGGCGGCCGCCGCCAGGATCACCGCGAATAGCCGAAGAGAAGTAATATCAGAATGGATGATGAGTGCTTTGTTTCGTTCAGGTGAACTTACGAGATGGGCGAACCCACCGTATGAGGCAAAGCCAATCATGTCGATTAGGCTTCTGAATACGTCGGCACTCTTTTTGGTCAGGTTGAGTACTAGAGCCATCTCGGGGCCAAACAAGCTGGCCGCCAGGACCGTGTCGCTTTGGTTCATTACCGCGTATCCCAACGTTCCAAATGCCGTGGCTGGAGAGACTAGAAGCATCTCCCGAAGCACCAGCATTCTAACTCTGAGGTGTGGGTGGTATGTTGAATTTAAGAATGAGATTGAAAACCAAGCACTTCCGAACAGGGTAACTATTGCGCGCACCACCATGCCAAGAGGAATGGCGAGGAGCCCTGAACCATGAAGGATGGACCACAAGGATACAAGAAGACCAGCGATACCAGCCACAATGGTCACAACGTTCGTAAGGCCAGTCCTTTGAACTGCACGGGAAAAGCCTACTAAGCCGTTATTCACGATTAAGACCCCGGTTACCGAGGCCGCGATGCCGAAGCACATTTGCAACTGCGCCGCTGCTGAATCTCTGACCGCCAAGAATGTGGCGATGTGTCCCGCAATCAGGAATCCCCCAACCGCAATTAGGCATCCAGCGATTGCGAGGGCAAACATGGTGGACGTGAACCATTCCCCGACAGTTTTGTGGTCACCGCGACCGTGAGCCGAGGCCACTCGCTGGATCATAAGATTAGGCAGGCCCAAGTCGAACGCCTGAAGCCAGACCAAGACGTCCCCAGAACCTAGCCATGCGCCATAAAGTTTCGGTCCGATATAGTGGGTATATAGAGGGATCAGCAGAACAGCCTGAAGCGAGACAAGCAGTGTATTAGCACTGCTACCCACTAGTGTGATTAAGGTCGCTGTTCGGCGGCCTCCGGCTGAAACCGGCTTACGGCTAGAAGGAGTAAAAGGATTCTCAGGGAAAGAAGGGGGCGCCTGCACCATCGCCGAGCAAGAAACCGGGTCGTTGCTCATATTGTAGTTTGTTTAATCGGTTTAGCTGAACCGCTTGTGGAAGGGCAGAACTCGCACCTTGATTTCCCTTCGGGCGGACAATCCCGAATGCTAAACGGCTCGAAGGGATACCAGGAGATTAGCCCCAAGCGAAGAGAACATCTTGTGGAAGTTAACCATGCGCTCCCAGGCCAGCATGGGATAGAACAAAAGCTTGCTTGCTTTCCCATAAAGGGGCTCTTTTTCAATGATCGATAGATCGAGCAGTTCAAAACCGGCGAGCAGCGCGGTGGTTCGAATCATGGATTTGCTATTGCACCGGTAAACCGTCGGATAGGGGTCATGAGCCTCCGGCGTTAAGCCGCGGAGCCTGTTGGCGAGCAACAGATGCACGCTGTGCGGCAGCAGTCTGGAGCCAAGAGTCACGTAGTGCCAGATGTTGGGGGTCCGGAAACAGTACACGCCGCCCACCCTGAGGACCCGGCGGGCTTCACGAAAGTGCTCCATGGGGGTTGCCACATGTTCGAGCACATAATTCGATACGCATGCGTCAAAGCAGCCTTTGGACCAAGGAAACGTACTACCTGACAACACCCGCCACTCCGTAAGGGCCGGATTGTTGGCGACTTCTTCCGAGACGTCGAGTCCGCTGAGCCTGCCAAGTGAACTCAGGTAATTCGAAGTCGAGTTTGCTGGACCTGCACCGATTTCCAATATGTTGGAGCCGGGTTGGATGTTGAGCCGGCAGAGGCGGTGGAACTGGGTCGTCCCATCGACGAAATCGGGCCTGGAATAGTAATACTTGTTGAAAAGAGTCGCTGTATCTGTCATCCGGACGTGCCACCTGTGTGTCTTGCAGTTATGCAGGGGAAGCCATGTTGGCATTCTTTGCGGGAATATTAATTCGCCGTTCGTGCCCGGATCGTGGGGAACGTCCCCGCGGGCTCCCTGATGAGAAAACGCGAGATGCGATAGAGGTTTCTACGGCCAACCAGAAGATAAGAATGGAGAGCGAGAGTGCGGAGTCTCATTTGGTCCTTTCAGGTTTCAACGGAGAGCTATGTAGGAGTCGAGGAGCGAGCCACACAAATCGGGGGCTACTTCTACGTTGCAGTGGGCTTGTAATACTTGGAGTAATACTTGCCGTAGTAGCCGTAGTAGTAATAGCGATCGCTCATGTCTTCGCGTACTTCATTCAGGGCCACACCGATGACATTCGCCTTCAGCCGCTTGAGGCTGCTGATGACGCTGCCGAGAGCGGTGCGGCTGGTTTGCCCGGCGAGGGTAATGATGACCACGCCATCCACGACAGCCGCCATCTGGAGGGGTTCGGCGAAGCCGAGGAGGGGCGGAGCATCGACAATGATCAGGTCGTAGTCCTTCTCAGCTTCGATCAACACTTTATTGAGAACGCTTCCCAGCCGGTCGGCGGCACGACGGGACGCAGGTCCGGCGGTAAGGATGTGGAGATCCGGCCAAAGCTCCAATTTCTGAATGGCGTCGCGCCATTCGATTCCGCCCGAGACCACCGTAGACATCCCCTGATCGTTCTTGAGGCTGAAGCGATCGTGAACTCCGGGGCGGCGGAGATCGCCGTCAATCAGCAAGGTCTTGCGGTTTTGCGAGCTATGAGCAATGGCGAGGTGCGCTGCGGTGGTCGTCTTGCCTTCCCGGGGAGTGGCGGAGGTGATCAGGAGCGACCGAGGACGCTTCCCTAGATCGGATAGAAGGATGGAATCGCGCAGCGTGCGGACCGCTTCTTCGAATTCGAAGGCCTTACCATTATGTGGCCCGGACTTCGTCAGAGCATTGGTACCCGCGCCGTAACCTGCCAGTGGCAACCGGCCACGCCAGGATTTAACCACGGGAAGCGAGCCGAGGACTTCGGTTTTGAACCCGCGCTGAATTTGCTCGGGATCGCGGACGGTATTATCGAGAACGTCGGCCAGGACCGCAGCACCCACAGCGATCAGGACCGAAAAGAGAAGCGCAAGAATGATGTTCATCCGCAGATCGGGGAAGACCGGCCTAAGGGGTGGACGAGCGGCATCGGAAAGGCGGATGGAACCATTCTGGAAGCTGGAATTGATACCGGCCTCTTTAATCTTGCGAACCAATTCGGTGTAGAGACCCTTGTCCGCATCGGCCTCCTGCTTGAGGGCCTTGTATTCGAAGGAGCGGCTGTTGATCCGGTCGAACTCGATCTTGATCTCGGCCACGGCATCCTTCAGCATGATTTCGCGATTGGCCGCTTCCTGAAACTCGAGGTTGACCCGCTGCGTGATATTGGCTTTCAGCGACTCGAACTGATGTTCCAATTCAGCAACCTGGGAAAGGGCCTTTTTATATTCGGGATGTCCGGCGCCGTATTGGGTTTTGACGACGGCGAACTTTTCGCGGGACTCATCCAAGCGGTCCGCCAAGCGACGGAGCTGCTCGCCCTGTGTGGATGCCTGGGCTGCCTCAAGCGACCCGGTCTTCACCGAATCAAAGGCGGCCTGTTTGCGAACGCGATCGGCCTGAGCGGTAGTGAACTCGGTATTGAGCTGGAGCAGGCGTGAAGAGAGGATGCTGGTTTTTTCCTCCGGGTTAATCACGCTCAAGTCTTTTTCGAACTGGATTAATGCGGCGGAGGAGTGCTCCATTTTCGCCCGGAGTTCTTCCATTTGCTTCTCCATAAAGGTGGAGAGGCCAGCAGCGGCGGTAAACCGAATGTTGTAGGTGTGCAGGATGTAGCTCTGGACGACGGCATTCGCGACATCCGCCGCAAGTTCCGAGTTGGGTGAACGGTAGCTGATGAGGAGTAGGTAGGTGTTGACCGCGCGAGCAACCTTCAGGCTATCGAGCTTTATGGGAGCATTTTGGACACGGGAAAGGGGGAGTTTGCTGGCCGGAGTTCCACTCTCAGGTGCCTGGAGCTTAAACCGTTGTACGACGGGGCGCAATACGGAATCCGACTGGATGGTTTTGAGCTGAGTGGCGAGGAACTGATCGGCATCTGCCGAAGGCATGCGCGAAGAATCCTGCCCGATAATGCCGGCGGGTGCCTGCCGATCAATGTCGATGGTGGCGGTGGCCTCGTAGATGGGGGTGAGGCGAGAGGAGACGACTATGGTAGCGGCCACGCAGAAGCCGACGAAGGACAGGATTCTCCACTTGTGGCGGCGGAGTATCCAGAGGTAGTGGGAGAGGGGAACAACGGGCTCCTCAGGTTCGCTCTCGGAAGGGCCTGGCGCGGCATTCAGGGTAAAGTATTCGGGAATCGCCGGGAGAGCGTTATTCGTTTTCGGCGCCGACAAGGCGCGAAGAGATTTTTCTTCAATCATTGAGATTTCCAAACCTACCGGAGGGTATAGATCAGGGCGGCCCCAGCGGCGCCACCGATCAGGAGAAGTTTTTCGAGAGCCGTAACCCGCATGCGTTTGCCGCTGTTATCAGGGATGTAGAGGATGTCATTGGCGGTCAGAACGACATCGGGTGTCTGACGTTTCATGATCTTCTCGAGGAAAACGGGGATTTCGTTCTTGGGGCCAGCGGCTTCGCGACGATAGATGTAGGCCTGTTTGCTGGCGTAAGGCATCAGGCCTTCGGCGAGTGCGAGCATTTGCATGACGGTTGTGTCAGAGCCGTCCTGGACGGGGAAGGCGCCGGGCTTTTTGACATTTCCCATCACATAGATCTTGCCGACTTCGGGAACGCGAATCTCCTCACCACCTGTCAAGACGACGTTAAGGGTAGGATCCGCATCGTCAATCAGGCCGCGGACGGAGATACGGCGGGTGAGCATGACGGGCTTACCATCAGGGCCGGGCTGGGAGCGGCTGACGAGGATCTCACGGCCAGCATCCTCGCGTAAGCCCTGAGCGCGGGAGATTGCCTCAAGGAGAGTGACTGCGCTTTCGGCCTGGAAGACGAGGGGCATCCTAACGGCTCCGGCGACGCTGACGGGCCGGCTCTGATACTGGGCGATGGTGACGGTCACGAAGGGATCAACCAGGATATCTTCCGTGCGGAGCGCTGTTACGATAGCGGATTCGAGATCGGAGGGGTAAAGGCCCTGGGCTTCGACGCGCTGCTTGAGCATGGGGAGGCGAATGAAGCCATCAGCACTGACCCGGATGGTGCGACTCATCTCAGGAGCGTCATAGATAGCGACGGCAATGAGATCGTTGGGGCCGATCGGCTGGGTCGGCAGGTTGGCACCCGTTTCGGTGGTCTGGACAGGGCGGTTTGGTTGCTGGCAAAAGCCAGCGGAGAGCGAGACGATGAGCAAGAAGACGAGACGCACGGGGGCACCTTTATTTTTCGGAAAGGGAGAGGTCGACATCGGACACAACGAGCGCAGTGTGCAAGCGGGATATCGAGATTTCCAGACTGGCAATACGCTGCTCGAGGACAACGACTCTACTGACGACATTCTCGGGATCAAAAGTTGGGCTAGCTAACATGGAACTCCGAGCAAAGTCGGACAGGCAACGGGCACCCTGTCGATCACAGGCGCTTCTGAGCTGTTCCAGCTCCTCATCTGTGACGCGGAAGTTTACGAGACGGGTTCGGACTTTCTGCATCGCCTCACGCTCCTGATGACAGGTGGTGTTGTTGGGGATGACACAAGACAAGGGTCTTACTATTGTTGGACGACGCTTTGGGCAAGCTTCGCCACTACAGACACATTCGGTTCTTTTCACCCTGCCGCCACTGAGGCTACTGCTTCCATCCGATCTCTCCGGCAATACCGGAAAGGCCAGACCTCCACAGGGTGCAAGGCCAGAGTCTCATTATGAGATCTATCTTCACGGGATGCTATAGCCGCCCGGTAGGGCTTAGTACTCAACAGAACATATTACCTAGTTGTCTCTCCGCTTTACTCCTGCCAGTTACTGACCGCTTACTTCCTAACTGAGAACAGATGAGTACACATGAGCATTAGGGAGCTGACCACGGGCAGTTTGTAGCGAGGCCCGCTTCTTGTGACGGTGCGCTATTTTGGACGTGGCGCACCCATTCCGCTCGCATAAGGTGTCCGTATAAACAAAGCACTTCCGGAACCATCAAGGAGTGATGTGACTTGGTGAGCCCTTACTGTCCGGGTTGAAGCACCGGCGAGCATGATTCAGGGATGGCGTACGCGTTTGTGATCACTTTGAATATTGGTGTCAACAGCGGGTTACACACATGAGGAAACAATGGACGCCAACGGTCGGATGTACTTTCCAATTCTATTGCACGAGCGCAACCGCTTTGGAGAAGAGGCCGGTTTTCAACCCGGTGGGATCATAAAGGATACCTGATGTTCCTCCGCCAAAGATGATCTTGTTCGCCACAAGCGCCGTGGCATAAGCCACGGCGCTGCTTCCGTTCGTGTACGAGAGAGTCGCTTTAGGAAAATAGAGGCTTCCGGTCAGTTGCATGGCGGAACCGCCGTTGAACGTCGCCGCTACCGTGTCTGCCCGATCCTGAAAGAACAAGAGCCCCAAATACTGGCCCGATGACGGCGCGGACAAAGTTACGGTCGCACCATTTGAGACTGATACGGAACCGTAAGGATACGTTGCATTTCCGGTGAGGTAAAACATTACGCCGCTGCCCGTAGAGGCGCTGAATTGAAGGTCAAGCGGGCCGATCACGATGTAGGTGCCCGGGCTGAACGTAGCAAGAGCGCCGTTGTGCAGGCTGATTCCACCGCAATAGACGCCAGGAGTCAGCGTCCAGCTACCAGCCCCTTTGCTGTAGTTCGTAAAGTCGCACGTGCCGACGGGTGGCGCGGTCACCGAGAGGAACGGATCGGCGACGGAAGAAACTCCGGTGGTAGGTGTGGGAGTCGCGCTGCCGCCTCCACTGATGGAAGCTCCGCCCACTACGTTAAATGCCGTTGCTGTGACCTTTGCGCTGCCATTAATGAGGGCGGCGCTGGTGGCGTGGCTGCTATTGACCATAATGCCGCACCCGCTGACTGTAATTTGTGCCCCGTTGGTTACCTGGAAGGCGCTCGACGCCGTAGGGTCGAGCACGTACATACAGTTTGACGAGACCGCACCAACAAGCGCGGCAGTGGCCTTGGCTTTTATGGTGGAAGTGGCGGGCGCACCTGGGATCATCCGAATCAGACCAGTTTGCAGGGTTCGTTGCACCGTGACTACAAGGACCGGGACGCTGACCGATGAAAGGCCCACACCCGGGACGGTGGTTGGGTAACTCAAGGTCACCGTGTCGGCGACTGTCCCACCGAAGCCATTGTTTCGCGCGTAGACGCAAGGAGTTCGCGCGTCCGTCGTGGTGCAAACGTACGAAGCCAGTGGAGACGTGCCGATGCCGAACGGAGGTACTGCTGTAATATTGGTGCCGCGAAAGATGCTCATAATCCCGGCCTGGGCGGCTGCATCGGCCGCAGCTTGTGCCATTTGACGGTGGGCATACATTTGACCGCCATCGATCGCCAGCCCAAGCGCACCGAACAGTAAAAGAGCCATTGCCGCTACGACGATAAGGACAGCCTGGCCAGCCTCGCGACCGGAATGATTGGCTTTGGGTTTCAAAAGACTATGATCCCTTGCGCCTGACTGCCCAGGCGCAGCGTTTTTGAGAAATACGTTACCAGTGGATCGTAGGGGTACACGACCGTAATCAAAACATACTGGCCGGGGGCGTTTGCTGCAAAGGAGGGATTGGGTTGATCCGGATAGGTTACATGTATGACGAGGAGGCTGGTCGTTAGAAGTCCGGCACTTGCAAAGTTCTTCACGACCGTTAAGACTTGAGCGGGGTCGCTGGCGGGCCCGCTGGCGCTATCGACTGTGGTTCCCGCGGTGCGCGTGTTGCCGTGCACAATCGCGTAACGGATTCCGGCTCGCGCCGCGTTGGCAACGGTCGTATAGACCAGCAGCATCCGGCCTATTTCGACGACGAAAAGGAGCATCATGACCGTCAATAACGCCACGATGCTAAACTCCACGAGGGTTTGACCGCTACGCCCGGAAGGCTTCCGGGTCGTGTGACGAGCGATCATTGAAGCATTCTCATGACGGCTTCCCGATGAATGGCGCTGGATGGGAGAGTGGCGCTGATACCCAACTTGGGAAACGAGAATAACGGGATAAAGGGAATATAGGTGTACGTTACGTCGACAGTGGCGAGGGTGTAATTGGGCGCTTCGGGATCAACAAGGGTGGTGCAACCATTTGCCGCCGTCGTCTTATTCGTGCAGATAGCAACGACAATGCTGGCCCGGTTCATGAGGGACGCGACGTCCGCTGTCACGAGCGCGGTGACTTGAGTCAATGTTGCCGGGGTAGGCTGTCCCGGAGAAGCTGCAGACATCGTCATATACTGCGCGCCGTCACGTGCGGCGTTGGCTACGGTAATCCACGCGAAGAGAAAACCGCCGATATTTACTGCGTTTACGGCCAGAAGAAACACGAGAGGAATGAGTAGAACGAACTCGATAAGGGCCTGCCCTTCCTGACGCGAGATATCCCTGGGGTGTTCGCTTCTTGCCGGTTGAGCTGGAATCGCGGCCAGGAAGTTCTTGAAAGTCCGCCCTTCCTTTTCGTCACCAAAGACGAATTCAACTGCGATGCCATCGGACCCGTGCCTGACTACCCGTGCCGGTACGCAGATGGAGGAGGTAGGACTAGTCGTGCCGTCCTCGCGTGTTGAGGTTGGAAATCCCTGAAGAACGATACGGATAATGGTGCCGATGTACCACCGTTCGGGTGTATAAATGTACGCGCCGCTCTCACTAATGTCGCGGACGTGACGGCCGTCCGGTATGGACCCGTCCCAATAGTGCACGATGACCTCTGGCTTTAGACCCCTTGGCGCCCGCCTGGGCTCTTCTTTCTCCTTGAGCAACCATTCTTTGAGCTTGCCTATCGCGGTCCGATACATCACACCCCCTTCGATCCTCGCCGGCTCGTGGCTAAACTCAAGAGCGACGCCCTGACCGCGAAAGGGGCGCCTCTGTCGGGCTGCTACCAGCCTGTCGAAGAACCCGCACGCAAGTTAAGCGGTGCTTTTGACCTCGCCACGGGGTTGCTAGGTATCCGTAAGGGCGGATACCGCATAATTCCGCTCGTAATGTTGCTTCATTTCTTTCGGTGTACAGATGATTATTTCGTCGCCAATTTGGGTGTTTGAGGAGAAAATTGACCTCGGCTGCAACTCCAAAATGCTGGCACACCTGAATTTGAAGGGCGAAATGCGAAAGGGCCCGAGATTCTCTACAAGGTGAATCACTTTTTGCGAGGCATCGAGGTAAATCAAATCGACTGAAAAGAGCATACCTATCGTATGAATCCCGCGGGAAGGAGTTAGCCAGATTCCATCATGAGGCTTGAACCCAATTCTTCCCAGCCGTCCCTTTAAGCGCAATAGTAATGTGTCGGCGGGAGCGACATGTAGCCCCAGAAACGCCTCACGATTCCGATTGAACACACACAAGGTGCTTCTCATCGCTTTTCTGACCCAACCGTTTTGATCTGCTGTTTCCATATGTATGGTTCCCCGTATGCCCCTGCGAGATCCATTCTCGGGGATATCGCAGAGGACGGCAGGGGTAAACTACGCCACTTTTTTGCGGTGCCGCTGGATTAACACAACTAGGCCGATGACAAACAGGATTCCTGCGATGATGCGAACGACGGTTACAGTATCCATGACGTTTCTCCTTTCTGTAGAGTTCTGGCAGCCCGAATCAACTCAAAAACTTTGAAAAGCCTTCCATCATGATGATCATTGAAGGACCGATCGTCACGACGAAAAGAGATGGAAAAATAAACAACACCAGGGGGAAGACCAGTTTCACAGTGGTCTTCGCCGCTTGTTCCTCGGCATCCTGCCGCCTCCGAGTACGGAGGGTTTCCGAATAGGTCCTCAGGGTCTTACCAATGCTGGTGCCGAACTTATCCGCCTGGATGAGTATCGATGACAGAGAGCGGATCGTGTCGACATCGGTTCGGTCCGCAACATGCTTCCAGGCTTCGGCCCGAGGGCGGCCAGCGCGCTGTTCGAGAAAGACGAGATTCAGTTCATCGGCGATATCCGGCTGGCTAATCCGGAGTTCCTCCGAACTGCGCATAGTTGCTTTGTCCATGCTAAGACCCGCCTCGACGCAAATCACGATCAGGTCCAAGGCCTCGGGGAGACCCAAACGGAGCCTCACCTTTCTGGCGGCGATTCGATTGTTCAGCCAGAAGTCGGGCACCAGGAACCCCAGGCCCGCTGCCATCGCATATACGAAGAACGGGGCGTACTCATAAACTTGCGTGAGGGTGGCAATAAGACATAGCAAGCCCGGAACGAGGATCTTAGAACTATAAAAGATGTTGACATAAGAGCCTTCCCGATAGCCGGCGCGAATGAGGCGCTTTTGAACTACCGAAATATCTTCCGTACTCCTGGGGACTACCTTCTGAAACGGCTTGGTGAGTTTGTCGATCCTGGAGACGGGCGTGGGCGACAGGCTGCGCAAAACACTAGAATCCTCGCGTGAAACTATTTGCGAGAGTCTCCGTAGCGACGTCTGCCGGTAGAAGAGCAGTATACCAATGCTCGACATCAGCAGGAACGCCGTCAGGAATGTGACAATAGCGAGGCCCATAGAGTTATCACTTAGACGCGAATTGCCACAATCTTACGAATGATCAGCGCACCGACAATATCCATACCAATGGCGGTGTAAAGTATGATCAGTCCTGCCGGCCGCTTCCACAAAACACTCATGCTGTCCGGATTCACGAAATACATGCCCGTCCCGAGCGCGACGGGAAGAAGGGAAAGAATCCAACCGGTCATCCGCCCTTGCGCGGTGTGAACACTCACCTGCTTTTTCAAGCGGAACCGTTCCCGGGTGGTCTGAGCCACTTTCTCCAACACTTCGGCTAGATTTCCGCAGCTTTCCTTTTGAATCAGTACGGCGGCAACGAAGATTCGCAAGTCCTGTATCGGCGCTCTGTCGGTGAGATTCGTCAATGCGGTGCGCAAGTCGACGCCATAGTTCTGCTCATCGAAACATTTGCGCATTTCACCGCTCATGGGTTCCGGGGATTCCTGCGCGACTGCCCCGAGACTGGCGACCAGACTGTGGCCCACGCGGAGGGCGCTTACCATCATGCCCAGCGCCTCTGGTAATTGTTGCTCCAGCTTGGAAAGACGTTTTGTCCGCTTCCGCTGCACGTAGAGAAAGGGCAGGGGAAGAAAACCCAACGAGAAAAGCAAAGCCGGGAGGATTGCCTCAACTCGCAAATAGACAATGCACCCAAGAAAGGCGGCCCCCCCGATCGAGATCAGCAGTAGCGACCCGAGCGTCTGGGACACGCCAGCTTGATACAGAAACAACCCGGATACGGCGGCCAGATTCATTCTGTTCAGCCAGTGGTTGAGTAGCGGAATGGCGCTCAATCGCTTCTGTTGTTTCCGAATATCAGCAATCTTCTCTTCGTAATCCGTCGACGCGAACTCCGTATTCAATCGGGTAAGCCGTTGCGCTATCTGCTTCGACTGACGCGAGCCTATCAGCATGATGACCAATAGCGCGACAGCGGAGACTCCCAGCCCGATTGCTAGAACGATTAGCAACATATTGCGACGCTTACGTGATATCCCAGGTCCATTTCAATCAACTTCCACGGCGCGTTCAAATAGTTCGGCCGGCAGCAAAATGCCGGCAACACGCAACCGGTCGAGGAACTTCGGGCGGATACCACTGGGCCGGAAAGAACCCACGACTCTTCCATCGGGTCCGATGCCTTTCCTGACAAAGTTGAAAATGTCGTGCATGCTGACGACGTTCTCTTCAAGGCCTGTGATTTCTGAGATATTGACGACTTTTCGAGTGCCATCGCTCATACGCGATACCTGCACGACCACAGAAATGGCAGACGCGATCTGTTGACGAACCGATCTTTCCGGCATATTGACATTTGCCATAGCGACCATGGATTCCAGCCTGGAAAGCGCGTCACGAGATGTATTCGCGTGTATAGTAGTCATTGAACCCTCGTGACCGGTATTCATGGCCTGAAGCATGTCGAACGCCTCGTCGCCACGAACCTCGCCGATGATGATCCGGTCCGGCCGCATGCGAAGGCTGTTGATGAGTAGTTGTCGCTGACGCACGGCACCTTGCCCCTCCACATTGGGGGGCCTGGTTTCAAGGCGCACGACATCGTCGTGTTTGAGTTGCAATTCGGCAGCATCTTCGATGGTGACTATCCGCTCGGTCTCTGGAATGAAACTGGAGAGGATATTCATGAAGGTAGTCTTCCCTGCCCCGGTTCCTCCCGAAATCAGGATGCTGATTTTGGCTTTCACCGCGGCGGCCAGAATTTGCATCATCTCGGCGGAGATGCTTTTCAGCCTTATCAGCGCATCCGCCGCGACCGGTCCACTGCCAAAACGGCGGATGGACATGCAGGGGCCGTCGAGGGCGAGAGGTGGAATGATCGCGTTCACGCGTGAGCCGTCGGGCAGGCGGGCATCAACCATCGGCGAGGACTCATCCACGCGACGCCCAACACGGGAGACGATTCGATCGATGACCTGCATCAAATGCCGGTCATCTCGAAACTTCGCGCTGCTCTTCTCCAGGATTCCCCGCCGTTCTATATAAACAACGTTTCGGTTGTTGACCAAAATGTCCGATACGGCAGGATCTTTCAACAGAGGTTCCAACGGACCCAATCCGAAGACCTCGTCCAGAAGATCGTTTTGTACACGCTCTTTTTCCGCGGCGTTCAAGGGGATCTTTTGGGAACCAACAATCTCCTGAATCATTGTGCCGACCGCGCGACGAGCCTTGCCGTCATCGACCGAGGAGAGCTTCTCCAGATCGATTCTGGACAGCAGCGTACTGTGCAGATCGGTTTTCAGTTTTTCAAAATCGAGGACTTCCATCTAGGTCTCCACTGGTGTAGGCAATGATCTAGAACGAAATAGGTTAAACGCTCTGCCGGCCTTCTTCTCAGCAATCAATGGCTTTCCGCAAGCAGCTTTCGCCATTTGGACCAATACTCGCGTTAAGGGGGTATCCTCCATCGCGAGAGGAACACCAGTGTTCTGGGCGGTTCGCGCAGCCGCATAGCTGTTCGGAATCCTCCAGTTGATTGGCCGCCCGAGTGCCTTGGTGGCGCTCGCCTCATCTATGTCTCCAAGGCGTGAATTGAACCGATTGAGAACTACCTCTACTGCGGCATTCGAATTCGCCGTGGATAGAAAAGAGATTAATCGATGGGTGTTACGAAGCGCCGGAACAGTCATTTCCGTCACGAGATAAAGGGTGTCCGCTGCCTTGAATAAGGCTTCCTGAATGTTGCCATGACAGCTTCCGGCGTCCACTACGACATAGGCAAACTCCTCTCGCAAAATGTCAAACAACTTGCCTGCCCCTTCCCGTGGAGAGTGAAAGTAGGCATAGTCTTCCGCAGATGCCAGTACCGCTAAGCCGGAACTATGTCTCAGCAGGAGAGTCGATAGGAATTCCTTGTCAAGGCGTGCCGGATTCAGCAAGGCATCTGTCACTGAGAATGGCGCTGACATTCCAAGCCCAAGAGCAACTTCGCCCAGTTGAAAATCCAAGTCCACCAACACGACTTTGCCGCCGGACTCCCTGGACAGCACTAACGCAAAATTGAGGGCGATGCTGGTGACGCCTGTACCGCCTTTAGAAGGCAAGAACGCCAGCGTCTTCCCGGGTGTTTTGGACTGATTTGGACGGCGAGCGGAGGCGCGGGCAACCGATTCTGCTACAGTTTCAGGCAGTAGCGGTTCGACCAGAAACTCACGCGCACCCGCCTGCATGGATCGACGCATCAGGGTTGAATCGTTCCTGCTCGAGTAGGCCATCACGGTCATGGCAGGGTGGCGGCCACAAATAGCCTCAATCACACGAAGAGCTTGATCGAGATCCTTGTCCAGGTCTACAACTGCAACATCACAGTCGAGCGGTGCGACTTCCTGGAACTCGACCCGGGACGGATAGTCCTCGAAGATTCTGACGACAGTGGATTGCGCGCCAACGAAAGCTGTCGCGAGCGCCCGACGCCGCAAGGAATCCGGCGCAATCAATGCAACGGCGAGAGCGTTCGGTCTGACGGAATCCGGAATATCGGGCATAGTGAACTTGGTGATGCCGTTAAGGTTTGGCCGGGCCTTCGGTCAAGCCGCAAAAAACGAGAAGATTGCCCCAATGGCGATGGCTGGCGCATAGGGTATCGTCCGTGCAGAGTGATGATCGAGAGCCAGTATCGGATGAGGATGAAAACCTTTTGTCCAGAAACCAGAGACCAGATCACTTGAACCATCCAGCACTTCGATCAATGAGCCGTGGTACATCGCCCAAGCCAAGGCCAACGCGCCACCGCTGATACCTGTTGCGACCAAGGCCACTATTAGTTGAGCCGGGCCAATCCACGCGCCCACTGCGGCGCATAGCTTTAAGTCGCCCATGCCCATACCGCGGAGCCAACAAAATATTCCCGTGACCGCCACCGCGAGCCCTATACCGCCCATGCTTTGTCCCAGGCCGGTTACGCCGTGACTGGCCCAGTTCAAGGCCACCCCGGCGACCAGAAACGGCAGCACGAGCCAGTTCGGAATTCGCCGCCTAACAATATCTGTTACGGTAGCAATCACAACTAATGCCAGGACAGGCCACCAGGCGTTCGAGTGCATAAACTGAGCCCCAAGAGAAACCCGAGAACGGTTCCCGCGTCCGGGTTTCTCTCGTAGACGTTAGCTCGTATAAGTGCTTAGCTTGGTGCCGACGGACGTGAAAGCGCCGCTGATCTTAGTTGCAAGGGTTGACATGCCGGCAGTAGCGGCCAGAGCAATCAAGGCCACAACCAGGGCATATTCGATGAGATCCTGCCCGCTCTGATCTTTAACCAGCGCGTCTTTCAGGGCCTGCATCTTGACGTAAAGCTTTAAACCGATGTCTTGCATTAATGGTCTCCTACTGCGGTATAAGTGCATTCTGAGAACCGTTTGGTGCACTGGAGGTATATCGTTCCGGGTCACCAGATTAGGTAGCGGTTTGCGATGGTGGGGATGGCGAACAGTACGCGGCTGTCTACAGGAAGGCTTTAGGGGTGTACCCCCAGCAACGCGGGAGTCAGGAATCGAGACTAGAACACAAAATAACGGGAGGGCCTGACAGCGCCCGGCGACAGCGGATGGCATTTAGATTCAGCGCCCGGATATTTCCCATTAAGGTAGGGGTGATGTCGGAAGACGGCGCTTGCACAAGCTGTGCCCATTGACGAAATCCCAGCACTCCAACTGCGATGTTCGTAGCCTTCCCTTCGAAATGTTTGCTGGCCGGTATATTGCCTTTTGACAACGGAACCTTCATCGGGGGTCATTTAGCGTTTGGAGAGCCGTTCGGAAGGCGACTGGAAGATTATTCTGATCATTGGTTTAGGTCGCGAAGCCTCGCTCCTTTGGATGACGCATAGTGCGCAGTTGTTTGCACACCAGCGTTGCAGCAGTGAACCTTCGGCAACACCGATAGCCGAGGACCTGGCTACTTTGCCAGCCGCGGCGCCAATCGGCCTCTCAAATTACCTCGGAATCGATCCGTGATTTTGCCTCAGACGCTGGATGCGACCGCGCCGACCGGCACCACAGCAGCACTTTGAGCCGCAGCGAGGGGGGCTCAGTCACAGCCTTATTGCGTGGTTTGCTCCGGATCTGGCATTGGACTCGTCAACAGCGGCTATCTTCTTGCGCTCGCTCCGCCGGCCGGCCTGCGGGTGACTAACCTTGATTTGCGTCCACTGTCCAGGGAGAAGACAACCGTTAACAATAGTTTTCACACCTGCAAGCCAATTTACGTTCCAAATGGATACTTCGAAGGCAGTTATCGTCTCTCCGCCGAATCGGCCCTACAACTGCGTAGTGGGAGACGATGTTTGGAAAGACTACCACCTGGTTGAAAACAGCATTGCAATCGGTCTGGGCGCACAGGCTATACGTCAGGGTGCAAACATGGACCACATCCCTGCTTGAAGATCGCGGTCAGGATTTGGTCGAGTACGCAATAGTGGCTGCTTTGATTTCCCTCGCCGCTATTGTGGGCATGAAAAGTGTCGCCACGGCTCTTGGGAATGCTTACACCACGCTCGGCACCAGGTTAGGAACCTATATCACCTAACGTTGATAAGCTCACTTTTGCCGGCCTCCGTTTTGCCACTTTTCCCTCTCAGGGCTGATTTGGCGCAAGGCATGATCACAGCTTCTATCCCTCCAGTGCCGGCCGGTGGCCCTCCGCTACTGATCATCGAAACGGGGGCTACCTTGATAGCGGTTGCCATCGTAGTTTGCTGGCCAGGCATCGGGGCCACATGGCTGGCGACGACGGAACGATTCTTCGGCCGCCTGGCGCAGAAGCGCAGAACCTCGGTGCTCACCGTAGGAGTTGCGGCTCTCCTGATCCGGCTTGCCATTCTTCCCTGGTCGCCTATTCCACAACCCTACATTCATGACGAGTTCGCCAACCTGGTGGCGGCGGATACTTTTGCCTCGGGGAGACTAACCAATCCGACCCATCCGATGTGGATGTACTTTGAAAGTTTTCACATCACACAACGGCCTACCTACATGTCCATGTACTTTCCGGCCCAAGGCATGCTTCTGGCGGCGGGAAAGGTTCTTACTCGCAATCCCTGGTACGGCGTCTGGCTGAGCGCCGGGCTGATGTGCTCAGCCATATGCTGGATGCTGCAGGGTTGGCTCCCGCCAGGTTGGGCGTCGCTGGGCGGGACATTCGCGATGCTGCGGTTGGCGCTCTTCAGCTATTGGGTAAACGGCTACTATGGCGGCGCGATGGCAGCCATCGGCGGCGCGCTCGTGCTCGGAGCACTGCCGCGAATCCTGCGTACGGTCCGGATTCGCGACGGGCTCTGGATGGCGTTGGGGGTCGCAATCCTCGCCAACAGCCGCCCTTACGAAGGCCTGCTGCTGTGCCTCCCTGTCGCTGTCGCGCTCTTATGGTGGGGAGCCACGAAAGCACGTCCGGCGCTCCCCGTGCTCCTTCGCCGCGCCATTGCGCCAAGTGCGGTTTTACTCGCTGTGGCCGCCATGGACGGCTACTACAATCATCGTGTTTTCGGCAATGCTCTTACGCTTCCTTACCAGCTAAATCGGGCCACCTATGCTTCGGCACCGGTGTTTCTATGGCAGCACCCCCGGCCCGAGCCGGAGTATCGCTACCGCGTCATGCGCGATTTCTATTCCAAATGGGAAATGGGCGCTTTTCTATATGCCCGGACCCGGACCGGCTTTCTGTATGGAGCGGCGCAGAAATTGGGAATCGTCGCCGCTTTCTTCGCCGGCATCGCATTACTTCCCCCGCTGATCTTTTTGCCGCGGGTACTTCGGGATCGAAGAGTTCGCTTTCTCGTAGCCGCCGGCGCCGTGTACGGTGTTGGCTTGTCCTTCAATGCGTGGCTATTCCCGCACTATGTTGCCCCGTTTACTTGCGCCCTCTATGCAATCTTCTTGCAGGCAATGAGACACCTGCGGGTGTGGCGGCCTGGGGGCCAGCCACGCGGGTTGGCACTAGTACGCGTTATCCCGATTGTCTGTTTGTTGCTGGCTGGACTTCGCATGGGCACCAAACCGCTCGGGATTGCCATACCTCGCTGGCCGACCATGTGGTATGGAACGGAACCGCTAGGCCTTCCACGTGCCGGCGTTCTGGCCGAACTGGAACGCTACCCCGGCCCACAACTCGCCATTATCCGATACGCGCCCCGGCATGCACCATTCGATGACTGGGTTTACAACGCAGCGGATATTGATAACTCCAGGGTTGTCTGGGCGCGTGAACCGGAGGCCCGGAATGACCTGGAACTCCTGTCCTATTTCCGTGACCGGAGAGTCTGGCTGGTCGAACCGGATCTTAATCCGCCAGGCGTCTCGCCTTATGTACCTCGGCACAAACGGGACTGATTAGCTCACACGCTGCACAGGCTACATCACAACCTTTGCTGCTGCCTCTTCCCTGCCCCGTTTCCGTTCTGAGACCAAACCTGCGAAACCAACCGTCACAAGGGCCAGAATCCCCAAGCCCCCCAGATGAGCGATTGAGTACCCGTAGTGCCAAAACGAATCGCAAGGAGCCAAGACCGTACAATTGTGAGATTTGCTATGGCTTGGCGGTCCTTACCGCGCGGGCAGCCATTGTGCCAAATATGCGAATGCACCGGCAACCACCAAATCGATCATATAGTGTTCAAACGCTAGCGGCGTGGCTGCCGTCACTGACAGATAACACTACGCGATACCACACAATCACCCACTCATCGTGGCACTCAAAGACTGATACAACACCAACAAAACCGCTCGATGCGGTTCCGATGACAACCGCGCCACACGGAACGCTCATAACCCGAGGCCCCTGTCAATCCAGAATAGCAACTGATCGAACTTCAAGGGGAACATGGGAACTACGGCTCTCGGCATTCCTCATGGCAAGCATCCAGAGGACGCCTGGGCTCGTAATAGTTGACACACACGACAATGGCCCGTCCACTCCTTTGACATCTTGCGGCTCACAAGCATATGCTACTCGAAGCACACTTCGGACGTTTCCTCCGCCAAACGCCCTCTCCTGCAGTCACACCCGACGAAGACTTGCTAATGGACCCTCTCGTGCTAAGAACGGTGATCCTTATGCACGGGCGAAAAGAGGAAGCCATGGCAACACACCATTCAGAGACCAGTGGATTTCAGAAGCTACTGGAACAAAAAGAGACCGAGTTGGGCCGCCTCCTGAGAAAACGTGACGACATCGCCATCGAGAAAAGCGCCGACCAAATGGATGAGATCCAGTATGCCTCGGAAAGAGATCTCGCAATACGGAACGTCGACCGGGAGAGTTCCCTGCTTCGCGACGTGAAAGCCGCTTTGCGTAGGCTTCACCTCGGCACCTTTGGGAATTGTTTGGACTGCCAATCGGAGATCAGCCCAAAACGCCTCAATGCCTTGCCGTGGGCGGCTCGATGTATCCGATGCCAGGAAACTGCCGACAACGAACAAACCACAGATATTAGTGGCCTATTGGTAAATGCCGCGTAGGATTCGTTTGCTCCATCAACTACGCGGTACCCGCTCGCACGAAGTTGCAATATGTTTTATACGCACGCTATTTGTATCATCCGTTACCGTGACTTAGCCATAGTCTGTACTATCCCCTCCTGCTAGGTCTTTGACCGCGAGATTCTGTTCGTAAGCAGCGGCGCTCCCTGACGGTCGCGGCTCTGATCCGAGCCGCGCGCGTAAGCAAGCGTTCCCGCCAACGCTAACATTTTCACGCGGTCACTACACTACCACAAGCCAGCGGCCTCACCCCTTTCCCAGGATGTGCTGGCTACCCTGTCATCGTAGAGTTGCTATTCCAACTCGAATAGTGGCAGCGATTGGTCACACTATTGGGCCCGGAATCTGCCTAACCATTTGATTTCATCGGGGGGATGCCCATCCACGGGTACGGGTCTCGAATTGCAGAATACCCACTGATAGTTGCCGATCGCGCGGAGACGGCCTGGAGCACTTCGTCAACTACTGAATGCAGCCAGCTATGATTCCGCCAGGAATGAGGCATAGAATGCAGTTTATGAAGAACCGAAGTTGCTTCCGATGCGGGAAGGAGTTCTCAAGCGATAACGGAGACGGAACCTGCTCGAATTGTGGTCGGCCGAAAGCACTGCCCAGAACAGTGCTTGAGGCTAACCTGAGCCTTCGCCAGAAGCAAGTCGTTGCTCTCGTTTGTAAGGCTAAACAGAATAAAGAGATAGCCTACGAACTAAATCTGACTGAAGGCACCGTGAAGGAGTACTTGAATCGCATTTTCAGAAAGCTGGGTGTTTCTAACCGCACGGAGTTAGCAATCTGGGTACTCACCCAACAACCCGCTCGGGTCCTCCACGAATACGCTACTTGACGTCAAGTCCCTTCGGGACGTCTGGCTCATGGCGAACCGTAACCCTACTACGATGCTTGCGCGTTCGGCTGGAGAGTTAGCGCTTTACGTTCGAGACCACGACGTGCCGTTTTGCCACGCACTGCTAGTTCTTGCAGCACCTCCCTTGCCCGCCAACCTGGCTGGGGCAAGACCTTTGCCCAATCTGCTGGTGTCTTCACAAAGCTACTAATTGATAGCTGCTGCCAGCTGTGGTCGACACGTTGCCTCAACGACGCCGACTAACTAACTGATTTCGTGGCCGACAACTATCCAGCTACACGGGTATCGAAGTGCACCTCCAGGTGCGAAGAGAGTTGGGGAGACGATTTCTGATGAGCCGAAGAGCGCTGATTATCGTTACGTGTGTGTTCGTCCTATCCCTCTGTGCCAGTTATCTGGTGTATCGAGCGGTTGGCACTCGTGTGGCTCCGGGACAACCACGAGAGACTGCTCAACTAGTGGTTGCCGCCAAGGATCTTGTTGTTGGGACGCTGATTCATGACAGCGATTTGAGAACTGCCTCGTGGTTTGGTCCACCCCCCACAGGCACGACTTTCAAACACGAAGCCTTCCTGAACCGGGGTGTTGTTTCCACGATCTACGATGGTGAGCCAGTGACTGAGAATCGTCTCGCGCCTAAGGGGTCGGGTGGCGGTTTGGCTGCGATGATTCCGCCGGGTATGAGGGCATGCGCCGTCAAGGTGAACGAGGTGGTGGGAGTGGCGGGCTTCGTTGTTCCTGGTATGCGTGTGGACGTACTGATCAGCGGGCAACCGCCGGGGGGGAACGCCTTTGATGGGCCGAAAGTCCGAACGCTTCTACAGAATATTCAGGTCCTTTCCGCGGGCACCAATTTTCAGAAAGATCGGGAAGGCAAGCCGGAGCAAGCACAGGTTGTAAACTTGCTGGTCTCTCCCGCGGAGGCTGAGGTTCTTAGTCTCGCCAGCAACGAAACTCACATTCAGTTGGTCTTGCGGAATCCCATGGACACGCAGGTCACCGGCCTGCCTGGCACAATCATGTCGGATCTATTCGGCAGGGCTCGCGTGCTCGAGTCGATTCCTATCGACCGCCCAAGGCGCATACAGTCAATCGTGCGTCCGGCGCCCCCACCACCAGCCATCTCCGAGCCTGCGTCTCCGCGCGTGTACACCGTCGAGGTGTCCAACGGTTCTACGCACACCCAAACCAAGTTCAGCTCGGGGGGCAAGCAATGAGGGCCAAAATGTGGCGCGATATTGCGGCAACTCCGGTGATCTGGTTGCTTGCTCTCACATTTGTTAAGGCTGACACCGACCAGCAGATGGGAGACCGGCCACTGCCTACACCGATACTCCATAGTTCTACCATTGCAGCGCGTAGCGGTGAGCCCGACTCGCAATCGGACCAACCGCCCCCGAACAATCTGTTGCTGACGGTTGGAAAGTCCATAGTGCTGGACAGCGAATTGCCATTTGAGCGCATCTCCGTGGGCTTTGGAGACATCGCGGAGGGTAGCGCGATTAGTCCACACCAACTCCTCCTGCACGGCAAGTCTCCCGGAGTCACCAGCCTCATCATCTGGCGAGGGGACGGAACCCGCCAGTCTTTCGACATCACGGTGGTGGCCAGCCGTTTTCTGGCGGATGCTCGCGTCGAAAGCATCAGGCGGGAGATAGAACGGGAACTGCCCGGGCAGAATATCAACTTGAGCTTTGAAAACGAGACCGTCTTCTTGCGGGGAACGGTTAGGGACGTGACGAGCGCCGACCGGGCGGTTTCAATCGCCTCGACGTTAGGTAAGACGATCAACCTTCTATATGTAGATATCCCACCTCCGGCGGCCCAGATTCTGTTGAAGGTCAAGTTTGCAAGTGTCGACAGGAGTATTCGGACACAACTGGGGTTAAATCTGTTCAGTACGGGAGCCGGCAATACCGTCGGATCGATGACCACGCAACAGTATGCTCCCCCCGGATTTGCATCTATCCAACGCAACACTCCACCCGTAGCCACGCTTTCGGATGCCCTCAATCTCTTCTTCTTCCGCCCCGATCTCAATTTGGGAGCCACCATAGAGGCCCTGGAAGTAAAGGGGCTCCTCCAAATTCTGGCGGAGCCGAATATGCTGGCGGAGAACGGGACACAGGCCAGTTTTCTTGCAGGCGGAGAATTTCCTTTCCCGAGTGTGAGTTCAGGCGGAGGCGGCGCTCCCATCGTCTCCATTCAATTTCGAGAGTTTGGTGTCCGCTTGACCTTTGTTCCAACTATTACGCCGCGCGGAACCATCCATCTGGAAGTTGCTCCCGAAGTGAGTGCCCTGGATTTTACCAACGGCTTATCGGTAAGCGGCTTTAATGTTCCGGCCCTGACCACACGCAAACTAAATACGCAGGTCGAATTAGACGAAGGACAGAGTTTCGCTATAGGGGGGCTTCTCGATAATCGATCGACGGACACGTTCGAGAAAATTCCTTTCATCGGAGATATTCCTATCTTGGGAAGGTTCTTCCGGTCCAAGTCCGTTTCCAAGCAAAATACGGAATTGATTGTCATCGTAACGCCGGAGCTGGTTCGCCCGATCCCTGCCGGCCAACCCACACCGACATTGAACTATTCGACGCCGTTCCTCGAGCCAAATACGGCCACGGATTTGCGGACTCCGGGGCTGAGTTCCACCGGCCCCGTACCGGTCAAGTCACCCCTTAAGGTAATCCCCATCGAGAAGTTAATGCAAAGCTTGCAACCGGCAACCGTTCAGCCAAACCTGCCTTCGGTGGCCCCGGCAGGAAAGTCGCCCACGGGCCCTCCCAAATGAGTTTAGAAGCTGAAAACGGGAGAGATCCCGGAGTCGAATCAGTCGCGAAGTTGGAGCAAGTGATTGATGCCGTCGCTAATAGTTGACTACGTATGAAACCTAACCGTTGGTTCAAGAATAGTTCCATCCGGATCAAGCTTCTGACCGTGATGACGCTCAACAGCAGCTTGGCGCTTCTGCTGGCCGGCGTCAGTTTTTTGGGCTTTGAAGCTCTCCAGTACCGGAACGCGGCCAGCCGCGAATTGACCACGCTCGCAGAGATCGTGGGTGCCGGTACCAACGCCGCTTTGAGCTTCCTCGATGAGCGGGCGGCGAAGGAGACGTTGACCTCCATGCGTGCGGATCGGAGAATTATCGCGGCTGGTGTCTACGACAAACACAACCACCTCTTCGCCACCTATCAGAGTGCGGATGGAGCCGTCCTTACCGTTCCGGCGCAACCGAGACCGGACGGGCTGTATTTCTCTAACAACGATTTACTGATTTTTCATTCGATCGAATTCCAGGGCGAGCGTGTCGGCACCGTCTATTTGCAATCGGACCGGGGTGAGGTATATGCCCGCCTGCTTCGCTACGCCGGCAGCGTTTGTATTGTTCTGTTAGTTTCGCTTGGCTTTGCGATGCTGCTCAGCGCCAGGATTCAAGCCATCATCTCTGGGCCCATCACGGCGCTGGCAGCAGTGGCTCGTCTCGTCTCGGTCCAAAAGAATTATTCCATTCGCGCCAAAAAATTTGCGGAGGATGAAATCGGCGTACTGATCGATTCATTCAATGAAATGTTGTCCCAAATCGAGATCCGCGAACGGGATCGTAAGATCGCTGAGGACGCCCTCCGCGAAAGCGAAGAACGTTACGCACTCGCCGCGCGGGGTGCCAACGACGGGCTTTGGGATTGGAAACTCGACAGCAATGAGATCTATTTTTCGCCGCGCTGGACGCGCATGCTCGGCTATTCGGATAACGAAATCTGGTCGGATCCTGAGGAGTGGTTTGGGCGCATTCATCCCGCTGACCGGGAGCGTGTGAGGGCGCAACTGGATGCGCACTGCCGGGGTGCCACACCGGAATTCACAAGCGAGTACCGTATACGTCACAAGAATGGATCCTATATCTGGATGTTGAGCCGTGGAATCGCCGTCCGCGATGAAAATGGCGCGGCTGTTCGCATAGCGGGCTCACAAACCGATATCACCGAAGGTAAGGTCGCCGATACGTTGACGGAATTACCCAATCGACTTTACTTTATGGACAAGCTCGAGAGCGCCGTCGAGGCCAGGGGCAACATTGGCGCCGTTCCCTTCGCTGTCTTGTTTGTTGATTTGGACCGGTTCAAGGTAGTGAACGACAGCCTCGGCCATGCGGCTGGCGATCAGTTGTTGGTGGGAGTCTCGCAGCGTCTCCGTTCGAGTGTGCGCGGTGACGGTCTTGCCGGAAGACTCTCCGCGGCAGCTTCCACAGTGGCCAGGTTAGGGGGCGACGAGTTCGCGATTTTAGTCGAAGGGATCCATGAACCGGACGAAGCCACCGTGGTCGCGGAACGGATTCTCAAGCATCTCGGAGCGGCTTTTTATCTTGACGGCCGGCAGGTGTTCGCCATTGCCAGCATCGGCATCGCTATGAGTTCTTCGGCCAACACGGCTGAGGATCTGCTGCGGAATGCCGATACGGCCATGTACTATGCAAAAGCTCACGGCCGAGCGCGATTCGCCTTATTCGAGCAGGGCATGCGGGAGAGGGACCTCGCGCGTATGGAAATCGAAGCGGACCTCAACAAAGCGATCGACGATCACGAATTCGTTCTGCACTATCAGCCGAAAGTATCCCTGCTCGATCAGCGGATTACGGGGTTTGAGGCGCTGATCCGATGGAATCACCCTCGACGCGGTCTTCTGTTTCCAAGCGAATTCATTTCGGTGGCAGAGGAGAATGGGTTTATTGTTCCCCTGGGCCGGTGGGTTCTGCGGGAAGCCTGCCGCCAGATGGCCGTCTGGCACAAGGCCATGATCTCTGTCCCACCCCTCTCGATCAGTGTCAATATCTCGTTCAAGCAATTGGCCGAAGCCGCCCTTCCGGACGATGTAGAACGGATTCTTAACGAAACGGGACTGGACCCGGCAACTCTCAAGCTCGAAATGACCGAAAGCTCGATCATGGAGAATGCCCAGTTGGCGCTGGCAACGCTTCGTCGATTTAAACAGATGCACATCGGCCTCGAAATCGACGATTTTGGAACGGGGTATTCATCCTTGAGCTACCTGCGCCAGCTCCCGTTCGATACCGTCAAGATCGATCGATCGTTTGTAAAGGAATTGGGATCCGAGGACGACACTTCCGAAATTATCAACACCATTCTGAAGCTTGCCACATCACTCAACATGGATGTAGTCGCGGAGGGTGTGGAGACCCGGGATCAGCTCGACAGGTTGACGGGAATGGGTTGCACTTCCGGCCAAGGCTACTACTTCTCAGAACCGATCGACGCGGCAAGAGCCCAGCGCCTGATCCGGGACAAAGACACGATCAGGCGGGGCATCCTTCTGAAACCCATCGCTGCGATGCCGCCCTCGGCCAATGGCGTGGAACCTGTTCTCGTGGACGCTCCCACTCACGAGGCTGCTTGAAATGATCGGGAGCAGAACGACACATTCGTTTTATGGAATCGAATCGACGAGGAGTTTCATTTGGAAGCTCCGCCTAATGAAACATTTTAAAGCGAGATGTTTCGACATCGCCCTTGCAATAGGCGCCTTGTGCGCCTGCACCCCGATTACGTCCATCGCGCAAACGTCCACACCCCGCGATCTGACCCAGCTTCCTCTCGAGGACCTGATGAATGTTCAGGTAGTTTCAGTCTCGAGAAAGGAACAAAAACTTTCACAGACCGGAGCGGCGGTGTTCGTGATTACCCAGGAGGACATCCACCACTCGGGTGCCGCCAACATACCCGATGTTCTGCGCATGGCTCCCGGCGTAAACGTAGCCCAGATAGACGCCAACGCCTGGGCGATTAGCATCCGCGGTTTCAACGGCAGGTACGCGGATAAACTCCTGGTGCTGATTGACGGGCGTTCCATATATTCACCGGCTTTCTCCGGCGTGTACTGGGACCAGGTGGACATACCGCTCGAAAATATCGAGCGCATTGAAATCATTCGAGGGCCGGGCGGCACCGCCTGGGGCGCCAATGCGGTAAACGGTGTAATTAACATTATCACCATGAGTTCAAAGGCGACTCAGGGCGGCCTTCTCGTCGCTGAGGGAGGATCCAGGGAACTCGAGGGCTTGGCCCAATACGGAGGGAAAGCCGGCAGCACGGGAACTTATCGCGCATTCGGTAAGTATCTCAATACGAATTCCACCCTCAACACCGCTGGCGAAACAGCAGCGGATGGATGGCACGCTTACCATGGGGGATTCCGGTTCGATTGGGAACCTTCGACACGAGACACGGTGTTGGTCCAGGGGGATCTCTACCAAACTGCCGAAGGCCAAACGATAACCACGTTATTGTCCGACCATTTACCTACCATCGCGACCTTCAACGACCCGGTAAGAGTCAACAGCGGCAATCTTCAAGCCCGCTGGGATCACACCCTGCAAAACGGCTCCGACGTATCGGTCAACCTCTACTATATCCATGACAGACGGCTCGAACAGGGGTTAGAGGAGAAGTCGAATACTTTCGATATCAGCTTCCTGCATCACGTCGCAGTCAACTCCCGGCATGACCTGGTTTGGGGGCTGGGCTATAACGTAAAGAACGATGCGATGACTGCAGGCTACCAAATCCGGTGGTCTCCGATCCAGCGGACCAGCAGTCTTTTCAGCGAATTCCTTCAGGATGAGATCACCCTCACCAAGTCCGTTCGGCTCACCCTTGGATCCAAACTGGAACATAATGCTTACACGGGGTTTGAATATGAGCCCAGCGCTCAATTCGTATGGACCCCAACCGCCCGCCAAACATTCTGGGTGTCGGCAGCGCGAGCTATCCGCCAGCCTTCCCGTCAGGACACGGACATCGTTTATGACGCGGCCATCATCCCCCTCGAAGGCGGCACCTTTGGAGTTCTTCAATTCATAGGCAATAAGAGCATGGGGGCTGAACAGCTTCGCGACTATGAGGCGGGCTACCGTACACAGGTCACCAAACGGTTTTCTCTGGACCTGACCGCCTTTCGCAGTTACTATCGCCAACTGCAGACTTCGGAGCCCCCGGTGCCCTATTTCGTGACCACGCCGGCCCCCCCACACATCGTTCTTTCCGCACTCCTCGCCTCCAACGCAAGTACTAACACCTATGGCAGCGAAGTCTTCGGAACCTGGAGCGTAACCAACCGCTGGCGCCTCAGTCCCGGTTACAGCCTCATCCATATGAACCCGATCCTGGATCCGTCGGGCCTGCCTGCCAACACAAAATCGTTTGCCGGAAATACGCCGAAACACGAGATTCAATTTCGCTCGACTCTCAGTTTGCGATCTAACCTGGATTGGGATACGTCTCTGTACTTCGTCGGGAAGCTGGTAGAAAACAATACGCCCAGCTATACCCGGCTGGATATGCAGCTCAGATGGCGTGCCGGAGAAGCCATTGAGTTCGCCGTCACTGGGCAAAACCTCCTCACGCCTCGTCACACGGAATTTGGCGACGCGTATTCCGTAGCCCATACCCAAATACTGCGAAGTGTCCTCGGCAAGATCACGTGGAGATTCTAAACTACGCCCGGAGCCCTGGCCGATCGTGCCGGCTAAGCGGAGCCTGCCTTACGTTTGCCTTTCATCTTGTGATGGCTGTGCAGAATCCTCTTAACGCGGGATCACCCGACCAGCAACTCGATGAGTATCAGGTTAAGGCAGCCTTTATATACAACTTCGCTAAATTTGTGCAATGGCCTTCGGAGGCCTCGCGGAATCTGAGTGACCCGATCACGATTTGCATTCTTGGCCAGGATCCCTTCGGACGCTCGCTTGACGATATTGTGGCGGGCCGGGCTATCGAGGGGCGAACCTTTGTTGTCCGTCGACTCGCAACGGTCAAAGAAGCGGCTGGGTGCCAAATTCTGTTCTTTAGCGCCATCCAGGCCACTCGCTCCCCTCCGATTCTGGCGGAACTGAAGATGCCCGGCATTCTAACGATCGGGGACTCCGATGCTTCCGGCCTGGACGGCGTGGTCGTGAATTTCAAGCTGGAAGATAGTAGAGTCCGCTTCGCCATCAACATGGAAGCCGCAACACACCAGAAGCTTCAGATCAGTTCACGACTCCTCAGTCTCGCCTACCTGATCAGACCCAAGCACAAGTGATCCAGATAACGCGACGGTCCAGTGTGCCCGCACGGCAGCGCGACTTGGTTTCGCATCTCTCTACGACGCCGCAACACTGGGCATCGTCAGGAATTGCAATCGTGTTTTCCCCGGGAGAAAACGTGGGGCCCCCTAGAGTCCCAATAGGACTCAAATCACCACGCGATCCCCGGAGGAAACACCTCCATCATCTCCTCCGCAACCGTGGACACCGACTCCGTCCTTGGATCAGGAGCTTCAATGATAGCCGCTGAGGGAGCGTCAACATGGCGCAGTAGTACCTGTCGCTGTTGCCCACCATCTGGCTCCGCACCTTGAGACTGAGTCGAGCCGGGAACGTCCGGGAGATCCGCTGATTGGTCCATCCCCTTCGATCTAACGAGGAAGGAGTGCTTCAAAATCTGGCTACGTGATTTATTCTCTTCCACAATCAACGCAACCGCTTTGTCGCTCACGATTTCGGATGCTTCCAGTCCGATCTTTCCTATCTGTACAGGTCCCCCCACCTTTCCATCCTGGCTGGCCGTCTCTGTAATCAGGTAGGCAGCCAGGTATTGAAGATCTTCGATTGAGGCCCTGCTGTCGTACAGCCGGTTCAACAGGTAGAGAGCATACTGAGCAACGCCATCGACTCCAAATCCGTAGGCGTGTAGCATCGGGGCAAAATCAAGGCTGGAAGACATCCGGTAGATCTTGGGCTCGTTATTCAACTCAAAACCGCCCACTATGAAATTCAGATCGGGCCTGGTCGGCCGAACATCGGTTGGCGTTGACTTTATGGAGAACAGGTTGAACCAGGCCATAAACTGTTCTCGAACATAACGATGAAGGTCCATGGTCAAATCCGTCACGCCCAGGGCGGCGACTCCAGGCAGAGCTGAGAAACCGGCCAACACCGTGCTTCCGAGATCCCCCGCGCCGGCTACCAGTACGCCGACTCGATTATTGACCATGTACAGTTTTTTGATCAGATCGTTTTGTGCCGTTACACCCCTTGGATCTCCAAAGGTGCCCCGGCTATCAGTCCCCAAAACTAAACCATCCGCGCCGATCAGGCAGACAAGTAAGCTCATAGGCTGGGGCTTCCTGCGATAACGGACCCGCCCAATGCCCGATGAATCCCGTTCCGATATAAAATGTGACTCACGATAATCCCCCTGTCCCGTCAGGGTTCGACATCAAGGTCAAGCCCCATCTAAAAAGGAGAGTGGCTTTTGACGGCAGAACTAAAAGCTGCCCGTGGAGAACTGTCGAGTTGACTAAGACAATAATACCTGTGCACTCTTAGGGCCTTTACCTGCTCCGCAACCGAATCGACTTGGTCCACTCTTGGTTAGATACTCAGATCAGACCACCCATCACACTGGATTGCGGAACTTTAGAAGAGCCGCGATCGCTTCCAGTTCGAGAGGTCGTTGCAAATAATTACGAGTTTTCAGTAGGAGAGAGGGGCAGGAGTGGTTCTTCTCCTGGGGCGGTATCGTCCATCCGCGGCGGGCGGTAGGATTCAGGGAACCATTGGTCGCGTTGATCCGGACTGACCAACACCGTCACGACGAACCCATACTTACCATCTGGCTGGCACTCACTCACCTGCCCACGTATGACTGGGCCGAATGGAGCGAGTTCAACCGCCGATCCTTCCGCCAAGGGCAAACTGGTGTGGAAGGTGCCACCCGCTTTCCACACCTCTAACAGTATTCCGGATTCTGAATGCTGGTCCACACCTTCGCCAAGGCCACCTTTGATCGGAAATAGATCGAGGCATGGATAATGAATATCCATGCTCTCTGGTGAGTCAGGGTCCATGACAGGGCCAACCGTGCAATTGGAGTTCCACTCGGTCGTACTGGTAGACATCGACGACCCGCATCGGGTAGCCGCTGCTGTGATGCTGCACAATATAAGTAATTAATGAGGTTCCGATGACGTCTCTATAATCAAGGAGCATTGGCAAAAGCACGCTGCCTGCCCAAAGGTTGCCTCGGTGAGGAGTGGGGCTCTGCTTGAACTCGCCCGTGCACACCCCCGGTCCTCTGCTGTGACGACAAGGGTTCACGTTCAAGCCTCTCGAAACGAAATGCAGCCCGCGCCTGCTCGACATGGCCGTGCCGGCACTGCACCAGTCTCAACAATCGAGGTTTTCCTAAGCGAGCCTCCCCTATCAGTGAGTCAAAGACGGGTCACTTTGGGTCTGCTATAGTTCAAAAGCATGGAGCGGCCACGTTGAAGAAGTTAGCCCGTGCGAGTGAATTCCTGTTTAGCAGAATAAAAAAGTGATCACCCATTTGAACCATAAATCCACAAACTCTGTTGGCAACAATTCGGGCAGCCGGCAGTGCTGACACGGGAAATCAGTAACCTGGAGGGAAAGGTCGAGATCCTTCTATGGATTTTCAGGACACACCAGACAACCTCAGAAGATACTCCGTCTGGAAACCTGGCGCGTGCCCTTGCCCGCGCACACAAAGCTGGACGTCCGTTGAATGAGCTTGCGGCAATCGCCGGCGGTTTCTCCCTTAACCTCCGGCAATTCTTGGACGACGGCGGTAAGATGCTCGACTGGCGACCAAGCCTCACTTCTGCCGACGTCCGTAAAGCGGTTACCAAACAACTTCAGGCGGAGTTTTTTAACAATGAAAGTCAACAGGAACAAGGCGATAGATGCTCCGGGGAAACGGCCGAGCCGCCTGTGAGCCGCTGCTGTGAATCGCCTGGATTGATGCGACGCTGCGTGAGATGCCGCACGCAATCGGCAGTCATCCATACTCCGACTGGCCAGTTGGGGTATTTCTGCGCTAGGTGTTGCCCCATCTGCCGGAAGGAGAAGAAGCTCCCGGGCTCCGGGAACTGATGCACCAATTGAGCCGAATCAGGCTGGTAGGCTTGTACGACAGCTCGCCAGCCAAGTTAGGGGGGCGCTGGAATACCTGCTTTTCCTTATCTTTATCGTAGAGTTGCGGCGGACAATAGTTTTCGGGAAACCATCTGCCGCGTTGATCTTGGCTTATCGATACCGTCACGATAAACCCATACACCTCATCCGGTCGGCAACACGTTACTAGTCCTTGTAGGGTGTGCCCTACTGGTGCGAACTCCAGTAATGAGCCCACGGCTACTGGTAAACTTATGTGCAGCAGGCCACCCTTACTCCAGACCTCTACCAGGATTCCGTCTTCCGAAGATCGGGCCTCCATTCCGGCTGCCGTCCCCTTAACGGGAAATAGATCGAGACATCGATAGTGAGGGTCCTGGTCATTAGAAGTTGGATTCATCGTGAGAAACCTCCTTTGGAACGTTTGCGCATATTACGGAAAGACCAGGAAATCTGGCGCAGAATAACCGCTTGCGGTTCGGCCCGGAGGCTGTTGACGGCGTAATCGGCGTGCCTGTATGGGGGCGAATCCGACAAAGCAGCTCCGGTCGCGGCCATCGGAAACGATGCATCGAAAGTGGCATATCCGCGCATCTGTGGGCTAGTCATCCGAGATCTAACCTTCGCACGGCCTACGTTGCTTTTGATAGGTCCACAAGTCCCACGGCCTGGTACTGGCCCGCCTTTAAGCTCGCTTAGTTATGTAGATTCAATCTCTTACCAAGTTGTGATCGGGGCGCGCTTACCAAGGGTGACGACGTGGAATCTGCTGGAGGGAGAACCAATCCTTACATCGAGGAGTATTCAGGCGAATAATATCGCAGTATTGCCGGTCTGCCCCTCTTACGGGAAGCGAAACCGGCGTGGCACTCATGATTCGACAAACTGTAAAGAGCCGCTAGAGCGATAAAGAGCCGCTAGCGATCCACGGGGCTTGGACCCACCTGAACGCAATCATAGATCAGATTGCCTCCGCTGATGACCCCTGGCGAGCTAGCGCCACCAGAGACACTATACAGTCCACTCCAGTTGTTACCCTGGACCGTCACGCCATTAAGGGAGCCCGGCGAGTTCCCAAATAAGCCTACACTCTGGAACATCGGAAACATGGACATCACCGTGTTATTGCTGTAGCTGGAGGAAGTATTGGCGCCGGAGTCCCCGTTCACCTGTATGCCGGTAAACCCAAAGCCGGCTGGTCCGGTAAGCGAGGATTGCGTGATCGAGTTGCCCGTTACAGTGACCGGCGCGCTAGGCGGCCAAATGGAAATACCCGTGAACCTGCCCTGGATGTCGTCCGCGTAGTTTCCTGCGGCTCGCGTAATCCGGTTACCGTTGATTGTCGATCCACCCCAGTCTGGTGAGTTGATAAAGACCCCCGCCAGTTTGGCGTTTACGACAAGGTTATTCGTGATCGACAGATTCGATCGCGATCCAGGTCCGCTAGCCACCAGGATGCCGTATGACGCCAGTTGTGTCAGCAGATTGCCGGTGATCGAAGTGTTATGAGAATCATTTAAGGCAATCCCCACGTCGAATCCCTGCACTGTATTTTCGGAAATCGTCGAGAAGGGGGCCGATAGTTCAATACCCCATCCTCCGATTCCGCCGATAAGCTTGTTGTGGCTCACCGTCATGTTTTGTCCAGCCACGACAGAGATCCCGAATGGATACGCTTCCAACCCCGCGTCCCACCCGGAGAACGCATTGTCGGCGATAATCGCGCCCGAAATCAACGAAGACTGGGTGCCGCCGCCCGGCCATAATTCAATCGCCATCCGGCTGAGGTGTTGGCCCGTATTTCGTAACACTTGAATTCCCTGCCCGTAGGCGAACGGCGCTGGATAAAACGTCATCGAAATAGCGTTGCCAAGATGGAGCCTCTCAAACGAATTGTCCGAGACCACCACGTTGTTGGGATTGGTAATCGAGATCCCGGAGCCACAATTGATGATTTGATTGTTCGCGATTACCGAATTCACCAGGCCGCTACTAACAAATAGAGCCCCCTCCCAGGATCCGCCCGGGGTGGGTGTGGTGTTGCGGAAGATATTATAGGTAAGTTGAAGATTGCTTGTGGGTAATGCGGTAGCCCCGTCAACATTAATCTGTAAACCGCCCGCGACTCCATTCCCATCGAAGACCAGGCCTGTAATGGTTACATTATCAGACAAGCCGTACTCAAGTTTCGCTATCGGCGGATGTGCTGGCGATTGGGGATTCATCACGATCGTCGCATTCTGGCCTTGGTATTTTCGATTCGGTTGGAATACCAGGGTTCCGCTCACTAGGAATTGCCTGTTTGGGCCACCGAAATTGAGCGTAGCTCCGGGAGGCGTCATATTGATTGCTAACTGAAGTGCAGCTCTGTCGTCGGTGCGGCCATTGCCGAGCGCTCCAAAAGAGATGACATCATATTGAGGGGTGGGGTTGATTTGGGCCGATGCCGGGGTTGAAAGTCCTGTTACTGTGAACAGAATAGCCATAAATATTCCCGGTATATGATGGGTCGCCCCGCCGTCAGTGGTTCTGCTCGTCAGGTATCGTGTTGGATTCATACTAAGCTTCGCCTTTAAACCTCTGGCTCTCGATTTCACTGTTAGTCACAAAGGAAGGCTGCGACTATATCCCAACTGTTGTAGTTGTGACAGTTCCTGGTGGATCGACGCTCACGCAGTCAGATCTTCCAATGAGTGGTTAAGGAGCAATTCGATACCCCGCGCTGATATGCTTGCCATGCTATGAGAATCAACTGGTTATCCCGACTCCTTGACCGAAGGTGTGGACGGCGGCTTGCAGCTTTCGCAAATCAGGTATCTCCACAAGGACACCGGATTCCCCTGCCCCTTCTTCAACGTGATTTCGGCAGCTTGAACCTGGCCTCCATTCGGGCTCGAGGAGGTCGACCCCCATTCGGGAATCTTTGGAAACCTCGCTGCGCTGTCATGGGCGCACAATCGCGACGGCTTCCGTTCCCTACCTATGGGAATGGTCAATTTCTTCGGTTCATCGAATTTTTGTGACGATTGGCCACCAATCGATAAATGATCTGCATTTACACACTTTTCTACTTCCAGCACGCTTTGCCGCCAAAAATGGCCATTTTCCTTGCAAAACACACTTTCACCATTTATGCTTTACATGGATGCTGAAATCAGACCGAGCGCAGGTGGAGTACCTCACGACTCATCGGGTGGCGCGGATCTTATCTATCAGTAAGAAAACACTACATAATTGGGTGCAATCTGGGAAGATCCCACGTCCTCCCGTCAACCCCGAGAACGGATATCTCCTTTGGACCATGACCGATATAGAGGTGATTCGGGGCGTTTTAAGAGAGGAACAGAAGTGATTCGGTTAGTTATTGCAAACCAAAAAGGCGGGGTCGCTAAGACCACTACCACCTTGACGATGGCCCGCGAGTTCGCGGAACGTGGCAGGAAAGTCCTGATTATTGATATCGATGCGCAGGGTTCAATTGGCGCCGCACTGGGCTTGAAACCAGCAAACTATCTGTACAGCCTCCTGATTTCCAACTATCGTTTTCGAGACTGTATCGTCTCGGCCCATCCCAATATCGATGTGGTCTGCAGTAATCGGGAAACGAATGATGTGGAAGGGGTTCTAATGCCCCGGACGGGCCGGGAATTAGTGTTGCAGGCAGTGCTCACACCCGTGGAACACGAGTATGACGTTATTCTGATCGACTGCCCTCCCTCGATTTCCCTGCTGCAGAGCTGTGCGCTTGTATATACACAGCAGATCCTGATTCCTTTGACGATGGATCCGTTGAGTTTACAGGGCGCTTTCGCCGCAATCCAGACGTCGACAACCCTCAATCAGCTTTTCAAAACGGCGATCAAACCGGTGGCTATCCTTCCAACCCAGGTGGACAGGCGGCTACAAATGACCGATTTGATCATGACGAGCTTGGAGACCTTGGCCACTCAAAATCAAATGGTCCTGCTTCCCCCGGTAAGAACCGATTCTACGGTGACCAAAGCAACACGATCCAAGCAATTTCTCGCCGATTTTGATCCAAAATGCAAGGCGGTTGACGACTACAGGGTGGTCGTCGACCGGTTAATCGAGCACCTAAAGGGGCAACTCGAGAATGAGCGGACAGTCCAGGCAGAGGCGTAAACTCGAACCAATTACTCTGGAGGAATTGGCCGGTACCGCAGGTATGTCTGGATTCTGCAGCTTCCTCACGCGCGATCCAAATACCCCCGTCCCTGCCCTCGACAAGTATTTGGCTGAGCAAAGTAAGTCGCCAGACGTATCGGGCGAGGATCGTCCGGATTCCCTTTTTTCCCTGCCCCACCGCGAAGTTAAGGTCAAAACAACCCCGGGTGTTATAAGTGAGGCTGACCTCCCGCAACTTGGCGCCGACACTAAAAGAACCCCGGTCGTTATGGCCCGCGCAGCCGCCATAACAACCCCGGTTGTTATCAGATCGCAAATCCCTGCCATTCAGCCCCAAAAGCCTAAGATTGGGGGCCCGGAAATCCCCTCTGCCGCTCAAAAAGAACCGCTAAAGGAAAACATAACGACCCCGGTCGTTACGTATAAGGAGCAAAGCATAACGACCCCGGTTTTTATGCTGCACCAACAGGTACCAGGCGCCCCCATAACAACCCCGGTCGTTATGGATGAGGTGGAAACTGCCGTTCCCCTACCTCGACAGGCCGGCCGCGCCTATAATATTCACCGTTGTGTTCTTGCCCAGGATGGGCACAGTCGCAGCGAACAGGTCCTCTATGACATTCTCTGGAGATCGGCGCCCCCCGCTCATCCAGGAGACGCGTTTCGGCTGGCCACAATTTCAATGAAAAACCTCGGGGCTGTCCCGGCCATTCAAATGACGCAGAAGAACTTACGCATCGCGCTTCAGCGGTTGGCTGAGAAACTCTCGATTGAAGAGGCAATGGCCTTCGATCCCAAAGCAAAGACCTCACGCGTCTGGAGAGTCTTCAGTTATAAGTCGATCCTCGAACGCCGCAAAGCTGCCGGCATGGAATGGATTGTCCGCGACAAGGGTGTGAGATTTGTTCATCCCGAAGATCCAGCCATAACAGCCCCGGTCGTTATACCCAAAACGACCGGGGCCGTTATAGCCACAACAACCCCGGTCGTTATGGCCCGCCAACATGAAACAACCCCGGTCATAACGACCCAAACAACCCCGGTCGTTTTAGGCTCGCCTTCTATATTAGGTTTAAATCTTAGGACATCGTCGACGTCGTCGGCTGTTCCAGTACCCACCGTCATCGTCGATTCTGTACATCGGGAGATGGGATTCGTCGACGATAATGCCCTACAACGTCTCATTCGAGACTGCCGCAAGCATGCCCCTGATGCCACCGATGAAGAAATCGCCGAACTCGCGGGGCACCAGGCCCGCCGTATCGTTCGCATGGGGAGGAAAGTCGAGAGTCCTATCGGCTTGCTGATCGACATCGTTCCTCGCTGCTTCGAAGGAGAGGCATTTGCTCGATATCGCCGGGAGAATGCCGAACAACTCAGACGTTTTGAGGAGGCGACCCGCCACCAACGAGAAAGCGAAACATAAAGCGACAACTGGGTAAGGATAGACGGGAAGGGAAGAGGTCGCCCCCCTTGGAGGGCGCTTGGCGAGCTGGAATTTCTCAGCTTGCAGCCGGAGAGAAGGCGCCAAAGCGCACCCGAAGGGATTAATGACCTTCCTCATGTCACCAAACCTCGTCTCGTACGGCCACAGGTGCCCAGCCTTCCTCGAGGAGCTTAAGCGCAGCCACGCGGTTGCTACGGCTTACTGTCGCCCTTCCAGGAAAACGTTGCCTTAGGTCCACTGCGTTGATTTTTCAGGAAGAGGGTCGGGTTAATTGGGCCTGGGCCTTCCTATATGTTATTGCGCACCTGCGCAATATACCCAAATTCTCAAAGAATGATAAGGAACATTATCTTGCATTCGCGGTAGAATGAACCCCAATGAGCGCCGAGCAGGCCATTGCCACGATCCCGGCCGAATCGCCGAAAGCGCCTGGCGCAAACTCCGATCAACAGCTCATCGAGCTCTGGCTCCACGGCCGCTCCGCCCACACCCAACGCGCCTATCGCGCCGACATCGATCGGTTTTTGCACGGGGCAGGGAAACCCCTCCCCGTGATAACCCTCTCCGATCTGCAGCAGTTCGCCGCTTCGCTGTGTGCTCTCGCGCCAGCCAGCCGGTATCGCATGCTCTCCAGCATCAAATCTCTCTTGGCGTTCGCTCACCGCATCGGGTTTTTGCCTTTCGATGTGGGCCGCGCTCTACGGCTGCCGCCGGTCCGTAACCGCCTCGCCGAGAGAATCCTGCCCGAGGCGGACCTGCACCGCATTTTGAGCCTGGAGTCGAATGCCCGTAACCGGGCCATCCTGACTCTTCTCTACGCTTCGGGCATGCGGGTCAGCGAATTATGCGGGCTCGCCTGGAGAGACGTGCAACCTAACGGGGAGGCCGGGCAGGTCAGCGTCTTCGGCAAAGGAGGCGCGACTCGTGTGATTCAGGTACCGGCCACCGTGTGGAAGTTGATCAACGCCCTGCGCACGCCGAAGACCAGCATTACCGATCCCGTCTTTCGTTCTCGTAAAGGGGGGAACGGCGGTCTTCTGCAGCCTTTGGCCGTGCTCCGTATAGTGCGGAAAGCGTCCGCCCGCGCCGGTCTTGAGCTCCCTGTTTCGCCGCATTGGTTCCGCCATGCCCACGCCTCGCACGCTCTCGATCGCGGAGCACCCATTCACTTGGTGCAGGCCACTCTCGGTCACGCGTCCATCACCACCACAGGGCGTTACTTGCATGCCCGACCCAAAGACAGCTCCAGCCGGTTTCTCGCGTTGTGAAGGCTGTTTTGGGTGTTGGGGATTTGGAACGTTGTAACCCCCGGACTCCAAGGCTCGCGGGGCGGGTGTCCTCTCGCGATCACAGCTAGCTCCGGTTAATGAATTCCTGACCGCCACTCTTGGGTATGTAAAACTATGTTGATCACTCCAGTGACTTACACCTTTAGATTCCTCAAGCGTGTTACCTGCTGCTAACAGTGATTGCCATTCGTTTTGTCCGCTACTAAACCCCCGGCTTTCGGAGACTGCCGCAAACCGCTCTGGAATCAGGCCACTGTCCTCATGAGCGCCCGCCCTCCCTAATACAAGGAATGCTTACTGGTTCAAAGGACTTTCCTCGCCGGGTGAGCTTCGACAAGGTTGGCGTACGGCTCTCGTCACTCCCCGATCGTCGGCTTCTGTAAGCTGTCCTTCACTGCTCTGTCTAACGGCCACCGAAGTGCCCTAGGAACTGGAAGGAAAAAATCAAACGAATGAAGCTATTTCAGGCAATGACGACTGTGTGTTGCATGACGCTGATCTGCGTGGCATCGGCGCCGACCGCTAAGGCGGACGAGTGGAATCGAAAGACGACAATCACCTTTAGTGGACCTGTGGAGATTCCTGGTGTTCACCTTGCTGGTTGGAGTATCTTGCCTGCTGGCACTTATGTTTTCAAGATTCTGGATTCGCAGTCGGACCGCCACATCGTCCAGATCTTCAGCAAGGACGAGAGCACCATCTACGCCACCATTTTGGCGATTCCGAACTATCGCCTCAAAACCACCGACAAGACCGTCATCACTTTCAGAGAAAGACCTGCTGGGGAGCCCGAAGCGCTTCGCGCCTGGTTCTATCCCGGCAGAAATTGGGGCGAGGAATTTGTCTACCCGAAGGCGAAAGCCATCGCGTTGGCCAAGTCCACAAACGTCCCAGTCCTATTCACCGAGGCCGGCGTGCCTTTGGAAGTTGATGAGTCGATTAAGTCGGTCGATTCCCCCGTGGTTGTCGAATTGAAACGAGCGTCCATTATGGCCATCAAGCCGACTGGCGAGGAAGTTCAACTCGCCGAGGTGGTCACGACCCCTCCGGCAATGGCTGAAGCTACGCTTACACGCGAGCCGACTCTCCCATCGACGGCGAGCAATATGCCGATGATCGGCCTACTCGGTGTACTGGCAATGGGAGCCTTCTTCGTTGTCCGGGCGGCCGCGGTACGTGTTCAAAATAGATTGGGTTGAGGCCGTCGTCAGCCAATCAACCGTAGTGTGATGTGATGGCTATCGGTGCACTTCGAAGGAGTGGATGGTTGAATACTGGTGCGACGGAATCAAATGGACCAGCGACTACAACTCCTCGGTGGGCGGCGTTCGCAGATAGGCAGTCGAGGCTCCCGTGAGACCGTTATATTTGCTTCTCGGCTCAATTGCAGTCGCCGCTCAGATTTCGCAGCCTTACAAGATTTCGGTCGACGTAGACCTCGTGGTGCTTCATCCAACGGTGCGTACCGATAACGGGAGCATTGCCGCCCACCTTGGGGAGCGAGATTTTGAGGTTTACGAAGATGGACGGCGTCAAACAATCGGGGTCTTCCGCCACGAGGACGCACCCGTCACGGTGGGCCTGGTTGTCGATCATAGCAGCAGCATGCGACACAAGCTGAAGGATGTGATCGCGGCCGCCCACGCCTTCGTGCTCTCAAGCCGCCCGGACGACCAGATGTTCGTCATCAACTTTAATGAGAAGGTCAGGCTTGGCCTACCGGGACTCAACGGCTTGGCCACCGATTCTGCGGAAATCGAAAATGCTATCTCGAAGATGCCGGCCGAGGGGATGACGGCCCTCTACGATGCGGTACTCGAAGGAGAGCGCCGCTTGGAAGCCGGCGGTTATGAGAAGAAGGTGTTGATCGTCATTAGCGATGGAGGGGACAACGCAAGTAAGCACAGTCTGGCCCAAACTTTGAAGGTTGCCCAACGATCGAGCGCCCTTATATACACCATCGGTATCTTCGGGCGAGAGGATGAAGACCGGAATCCGGGCGCGCTGCGAAGTCTTGCGCTCACAACCGGAGGTGACGCCTTTTTCCCGAACGAATACACGGACGTTGTTTCAGTTTGCGATCGCATTGCGCACGACATCCGGCATCAATACACAATCGGCTATATTTCGAGCAACCGCACAAAACCAGGTGTCTACCGCTCCATTCGCGTCGTCGCCCGCTCGGCAGATAAGAGTAAGCTGACGGTGCGAACTCGTGCGGGCTATGTTCCTCGTGGTGCCGACGAGACCGCCAAATGAAGATTCACGTTGCCAAGATGGCATTAAGTGGATTTCTCAAATGGACGCAGCGCATGCTGCTGACCGCCGCGGTTTCTTTGTTAGGCTATTGCGGGTACGTTGTGGCGGACACGTGGAGTTTCCAGAATGCCGAACTCCGCGAGTTCGACCGGGAACTGGCTGGCAAGCAACCGTCCACCTCGATTGCGCACACATTGCCGCGTCCTGCAACCGGTGAGCTGATTGGCCACATGAGTATCCAACGTCTGGGCCTTTCGGTGGTCATCATGGAGGGAACCAGTAACGCTACGCTCAGACACGCTGCGGGACATATAGTCGGTACCGCGATGCCTGGGAACGTGGGCAATGTCGGTATTTCCGGGCATCGTGATACGCTTTTCCGGCCACTGCGAAATATCCGTCATAGCGACATAATCGAGCTGACCACGCTGCAAGGCCAATACCATTTTCGTGTCGTGTCAACTCAGCTTGTAAGTCCGCTCGATGTCGGCGTGTTAAATTCCAGTGGAGGTCAGATCCTCACCCTGGTCACCTGCTATCCCTTCTACTACGTAGGCAGTGCTCCCACGCGGTTTATTGTGCGCGCAGAAAGGGTTATTTGAGCAAACTCCAGCCATTCAGAAGCAATCCTTCAGAACCTGTAGCCATAAAACGGGAACCGGAGTCCAGTAAGGCCATAGTGTGTAGCGAATGCAGGAACCTTCTGGAACTTTACGCTGCAAGCAATCGCGATTATCAAACGGCACGGGACTGGGCTGGCGTATCTGTTGGTGAACTCGTGCCCGCGAGAATTCGAGCACGCCAGGCTCGTAAAAACGTTCGGGACGCCCGGATGGCTTACAACCGACACAGGGCCCTCCAGTGCTGTTGTATCAATAATAATCAATAAATGCCCCAGGGTGTCCATAATCAAGATACGATTGCGTGCCGCCCTCACCGAGAAGGGGAACGTATTGTGCGGCAGGTGTCGAGTGCCGGCGTCGCAGATGCTGACCTCTATTTCGCATTACCTGGATCCTTGCCCGTAAGCAAACGGAGATGCGCAAGTCGGCGACAATCGTGGCGAGGTGAATCATGTTCCACTACAAGCAACTGACGAAGACAGCAGAATGATCACAGCAGGGTCGGTGTCTCTTAGAGACCGCACATTTACCCGGAGACGGCGATGAGTCGATAAGCTATCGGTCGAAGCGGCTCCACGTGCGTTGGTCTCTTTACGAGCGGTTGAACCCGAGCTTTCGTTAAAGCACACGAATGAGGAGTTCGAGAAGACCCTAACGGCCATTGCCGTGAAGAAGGCAGAGCCTCCCAAATAGGAGGCACAAAAAACTATGATCAAACGGGAGGAGTACGCGATCTGTAAACAACGTGGCCACCACCCCGGCGGCATCGGCCAGACCTTTTGGAGCCAATGCAGGCGGTGCGGTGTTTGGCTGAAGGAGGTTCACACGACCCAGGAGCGCGAGGACGATCCGCCAGAAGATGAACAAAATCGTCTTCTGGAACCGCTGCATTTGAAAAAGGAAAGCAGAAAGTTCAGAGAAGCCCTCAGCCGCCGTGAAAAGCAAATGGTAAACGGGGTAGTACGTGGCTTGAGTAATAAGGTGATTGGCTTGGAGCTACACCTTGCCGAGGAAACGGTGAAGGAATACCTCAAGCACATCTTTCGGAAGACGGGAGCCACCAACCGCACTGAACTCGCAGTGATGTCAATTAAGTGATTTCCACGCTCACCATCTTTCACCCGTGCTAATGATCGAGCAAGGCCCGAAATCAATGTTCTTCCCGCCCCCCATCAGAAGACCGAACTTTTGTAGAACCGAGCCGATCCTTTAAGTCAAATCAATCAAAACACGAATGCACTCTGGCACGTTGCTGGGTATCAGTAAGAGAGCGGATCTTTTCCCCTCACCACAAGGTCGCTGAAGATTCTCAATACCCGGAGAAACTCCGTATGTGTTTCCGGATTCCGGTTTTCATCGTAGTGGCGCCGCACTTCGGCAAGTCTCTCACGCCAGAGATCATGCGATCGACGGAGGGTGTAATCGGGAAAATTGATCATCCCTAACGGTAACGGGCTCTTTGATCTTCGAACTGAAGCTGATGCGGGGAACGGCATACCAATAATGAGGGGATCGGTTGTAGATAAAGGGCTACACAGCCTGCGGAGGTGTGCCAGCGATCCGCACGCGCCCGTCACGTTTGGTCATTGGCCTCTCGTTTCGATCAGGTGCCCCATGTATTCGCAGACCGTGGGCGAAACCCTCCCGTCGATGGAGTAGTGATGCCTATACATGCTGACACGTCACCCAATTCGCACTGAATCCGAAAGCTCCTCACGCCGCATGGTAGAAGCTCATAGCGGGGTGTTGGGTCCACCCAAACCCTTCCTGCTGTTTGCGGACCCGCTTGTGTCTACTTCCGGCTTCCCGGTGTTAGCAGGGGTGTACGTGGGGAAGTCCAAGTCCCTGAAAAGCCATGATGTCCCCAGGGGCCACTGACGTGCCCTCCTCCCATGGTGGAATCATCGATCCTCGTGTTTGCGCTTCCGGCCCACAATCTGGTCGCGCAGACAGGAAAGGCGCACCATCCCAAAGGCCAGGAAAACGGGGAGCACGACCTGCCTTCCCTGTAAACATTCAGCGGGACCGAGCCTTTCAATAGCGCTCGTCGCGCAAGGATCATTCTTGCCAGTAAAAACAATGCGAACCTTACTTCTTCTGTTTGCCCTCCCCCTCTGCATCCTCGCCCAATCTCCGGATCCTTTGACCAACCAGCGAGTGATTCAACTCGTTCAAGGCGGTATGCCCGCGGATGAACTGTTGCGGATGATAGCAGCCGCCCCCACCGTCAGTTTCCACTTAAGCCCCACGGACACGGATCAGCTACTACTTGCCGGAGTCTCGGAGCGGACCATCAAAGCAATGTCCGCCCGGGAGAATGGCTTGGTGTTTCCTCTTGAGACGCCCGCCGCAGGCGCCCTGCGGCCTCGCGCCGAAGTCGCTGAGCGATCGAATGTCGAAGCATCCTCACCGGACCTGCCTGCACGAATCAGGATTGTCGTCGTCGAAGGTGAAGGAGCCAGCAGCGCCATCCGCCAGCGGGCAGCACGCGATCCGGTCGTTGTGATCGAAGACGACGATCATCGGCCTATTGCCGGTGCAGTGGTCGTCTTTGGCCTGCCAGTCTCCGGCACCAGCGGCGAGTTCTCCAATGGGTCCAGAAGCCAGACCATGATGACCGACAAGAGCGGCCAAGCTGTGGCGCACGGACTTAGGACCAACGAGGTCCCCGGCAAGCTTCAAATCTATGTATCGGCCTCCTACCGCGCTTTGCACGCCAGAACCATGATCAACCAACGGGTAGAAGGTCCTGCAGGCAAGGTCTGGGGACCGGATTCCCAGGTGTCCAACTCCGATCGTAAGTGGAAGTGGGTTGTGTTAGGGGTGATTGCCGCGGGCGGAGCCGGCGCGGGAGTTCACTTCGCCATGCACCAGGCGAATAGTTCACCGCTCTCCATTACCCCGGGCACGGTGGTCGTCGGAGGGCCGCGATAGATATGTCTCGTTGGTTCATCAGTGTTTCGGTTGCCGTGCTGATCCTGCCTGCAGGGCCGGCCAAGAGTCAATCGACGAGCTTCCATGGTCCTGTTTCCGGCTTGGTCTATAGCCGCGTTTCACGAGGGGTCCGGCCCCTTTACGGTATTCCCGGCGCCCTTCAAATCGGACCCACATTGCTGGACCAGATCGATTCGGCCTCCATTGCACCAGGGGGCAAATGGGCCCTGGTCACCAAGGGCGATCATTCCTCATTGGTACGTGGTCTATCTGACCTCGCCCCGGCAGAATCCCCGACCGAGGGTTTGATGAACACGGTTGACCGTGTCAAGTGGAATAGCGATGGATCCTTTGCGCTCCTCTACTGTTCCCGCACGAATTTGCTGCAACGGATCAGAGTATCGGATGCAGGGGCGGTAGCGGACGCGCCGATAGATCTTTCACCGTGGGGTCAGGTAACCACGCTCGCGATCGACCCGACCGGCCAGCAAATGGCCTTCGGTATCGCCGGTATGGGTCTCTACCAGTTTGGCCCTGGTAACCCTCCAGTCCTCGTTTCATCAATGGTTAGTCCCGTGGCTGCCGTCTTCGACGCCGCAGGCCGGCGGCTTTACGCAGTCGATTCGGATCGACAGCGAATCATGGCGATCGATTTCGGGTCGAGCGCTATGGAGTTCGCTTCATTCTTGCAAGCGGACACGGCCGCCGTGGCCGCGGTGGGCCTTGCGGTGTCCGGCGACGGCCGGTATCTGGTGCTGGCCGACAGCACAGCACAGGCAGTTCGGGTATACGAGACAGCTTCCCGAGTCCTGATCAATACCATCCCGCTGGATTTTTCCCCGTCCCGTTTTGAGGGTCTTTTGTCCGGTATTTTCCTTTTGAATGGCGACAGCAGCAACGAATGGCTTTTAGTCCTGGACGCCCGACAGGCTCCGCGACTATCATTCGTGCCCGCCAATCGCGAGCCGGTTCAATGACCAGGAGCCTGCCGGCTTTCCTGATGTTGGTCGCCGCATCAATCGCGAGGGGATCGTCTGCTCCCGCCCCCACCACATTACAGGTCCTGGTGGCGGCGAACGGGAATTCTTATGATGTCGGTTCGGGCGGATCGGTGATTCTCACCGCAGGCGGTATCGGGCCAGCCGTCCTCGCCACCGTGACGGTCCGCTACACAGGCACGAGTTCCGCTACGATCACGGGGCTCTCCGTTAGCGGTGGGGCGGACATCGCCTTGGTGGGCTCGCCGTCGCTCCCCGTTACCCTTTCCCCCACGGGTACGACTTCATTTCTGGTGCAATATCTTCCGTCGACCGCAAACAGCATTTCCAGTCAGGTCTCGATTGTTTATTCGGAAAACGCACAGCCCGCGGTGTTCACCTTCACCGTGAACGGAACCACTCCGGACTTGACATTTACCATTTTTCTATCGCCCAACGGTCCGCTTACCAGCCTGACTCCGGGCTCGCTGATCCCGTTTCCGGCGGTCAGCCTCGGATCTTCCGCCAGCGCCATCCTGAACATTTCGAATCGGGGATCGGCTGCAGGTTCGCTGCAATCGATCAACCTGTCCAGCGCCGACTACCAGCTCACAGGCCCTCCCTTGCCTGCCGTGGTGCAACCGGGGCAACAGCTATCCTTCAATATAGTTTTCACACCTCATGTTCCCGGTCCCAGTTCGGCGTTGCTTACGGTGGCACTGAATACCGGTAGCATTACGTTCTTTCTCTCCGGATCGACCGCCACTGCCGAATTGACTGCTACCTACACGCTCGCGGATGGGATTGTCAGAGCGCTTTCCGACGGAGCTGCCATCAACTTCCCCACTGGGGATGTCAACACAACTACTGCGGCGACGATAACGATCCTGAACAAAGGAGCGGGGACGGGTACGATAACCGGCATCTCGGTCACAGGCGCAGGATTTTCCCTGGCAGGTTCGCCGACCGTGCCTGTTACGGTTGGCGCAGGCCAGAGTTTGCACTTCGGCATTGTGTTTGCTCCCACCCATGGCGGCAAGTTCGTTGGGGCCTATAGCATCAATTTGGGTGGGGCCGCCATTGGGGGCGCGCTCACCGCCACCACCAGCCTACCCACGCTGGTGATCTCATATGCCTTGGCCGATGGCGCTATCCGTACCCTTTCCGATGGAACCGCGATTAGCTTTCCAGCGGTCGATATTAACGCAATCACCCCGGCAACCATTACGATCGCGAACCAGGGGCCCGGTGCAGGCACAGTCGCCGGAATTTTCTTGACGGGCGCCGGGTTTCAACTCAGCGGAACCCCTCCACTGCCGGCGGCCATCGCCGCCAATCAGTCGTTGACCTTTGCCATCCTATTCGCGCCCTCCAAGGCCGGCGCCTTCAACGGCACTTTCCGCATCGATCTCGCGGGTACCTCCCTGAACGCCACTCTCGCGGCGTCCACCGCCTTATCGAAATTCACGCTGAGCTACCTGGACGTCGACACCAACAATACGCTTCCGTTAACCAACAACGCCACCCTCCCATTTCCAAATACGCCCTCGGGCACGACTTTCAGCATTTCCTTGATGGCGGTGAACACTGGCGCTGGAACCGGTTCCATCAACTCGATTGCACTCGGCAGTTCCGCATCGGCGTTCCAACTGCTGAATCTGCCTGCTCTGCCGCTATCTGTCGCCCCGTCGCAACAGCTCCGTTTTGGAGTCCGCTTCAGTCCACAGCAGGAACAGAATTCTTCGGATACACTCCGCATCGATTTCAATGGTCAGGTCATCGTCATCAATTTGCGCGCGATGAGAACCCAGCCGCAATTCAGCTATGGATTGGCAAAGGGTTCGGTAACGACGCTGCTCTCGCCGGGAGGAAATGTGGCTATGTCCGATACGGCGGTCGGACAATCATCGAGCGTGGTCGTTTCAGTCTCCAATTTTGGAACTGGCGATGGTCAGATTTCGACCATCAGCGTTACGGGCCAGGGATTCTCTCTGACCGAGCTACCCACATTACCTTTCACGCTGCACCCTAATGGTTCGCAACAATTCACTTTGACTTTTGCGCCAACGCAGCCCGCCGGCATCAACGGCCGCCTGACCATCGGCAACGACACCTTTACGGTCACCGGCACGGGTATCGGTTCGCGGCTGGTTTATACCTACACTACCGCCGTGTCCACCATACCGGTCGCGGACGGAGGCACGGTCATTTTCCCTGCTTTCTCGGCGGGGAGCACCGAAAATCTGAGTTTCTCAGTGCAGAATACCGGCACGGGTTCAGCCACCATCTCCAGTATCGATCTGGCCGCGCCCTCCACGTCTTTTAGCCTTTCGCGCTTGCCGGCCTTGCCAATCAGCCTGGAGGCAGGGGCCACCCTTGCGTTTGCAATTGGTTTTGTCCCCAGCGCCACAGGGAGCCTGAACGCCACTTTGCGCGTCGATGGCGCCAGTTTCACGCTATCCGGCAGCGGAACACAGCCGGCGCCGTTGCCGACCTACCAGTTTCAGGGACCGGCCGGGATCCAACCAGCGGCGCAGCAGCCTGCCTTCGGACTCACTCTCGATGCAACCTATCCGCTACCTTTACAGGGCACTCTGACGTTGGCGTTCCTGTCTATGGTGGCGGCGGACGACCCCGCCATACAGTTTGTAAGCGGGGGCCGAACGGTGAAATTCACGATCCCGGCCAATTCCAACCAGGCGCTGTTTAACGGGACCGCGACCAGCATTGCATTGCTAACGGGCACCACCGCGGGCAATATCGTAATCACACCGTCCTTCGCTCTGACGGGCGGCTTCGACTTAACGCCTTCTTCACCGGCCACCCTCGCCCTGACGATCCAGCGTTCCCCGCCGCAACTCGTAAGTGCCGGCATCACGTCCCAAACCCTGACCAGCTTTACGGTCATCATTAACGGCTACGCTACCACCCACACTCTTCGCCAGTTGGACATTCAATTCACTCCCAAGCAGGGACAGAATTTCCCGGTTACCCACCTGACAATCGACTTGAGCGCTGTATCCGCGGTATGGTTCCAGAGCGCGGCTTCAAAGGGTTTTGGCGGAAGCTTTGTGGTAGCGCTTCCTTTCAACTTGTCGAATGGAAACACCGCCGGAGACCTGGTTCATCTCCTGCAGTCCTTGAGCATTACGGTCTCAAACGACGAAGGCACCTCGAGTGCGGTATCGGTCCCGATTCCATAGGGGACCTGGCCAGTCATCTCACAAGCATCGTAAGGTTTGCAGCCACTTCAGTGACGGAAGATGTCATCCACCTTCACTCTGGCTTCCATACCGAATAGCGGCAAAGGGATCTCCTGCCCAGAGCGCCAAGTCCGGGTGTGCCCGTCTGGCGTAGAAACTTTCACCTGGAGGCGCGCCGGATCGACCACCCAGAATTCCCGGGAGCCATTCTCCAGGCACAGTTTCTCCTTGTCGTATATTTCGGTGGCGGTATTGGAGGGTGACAGGACCTCGATCACGATTTCGGGGGCGCCGCAAACGTTGTCTTCAAGATCGGCTTGCCGGAATCGTTCCGCCGAAAGATAGGCCACGTCAGCGACCCACAACTCGAACTCCGGAAGGGGACGAAACGCCACCTCCACGTCGACCAGGCTGCCTGGTTCTGCGAACTGCTCAAACAACCTGCGCAAACTACGCTTGATCAAGGAATGTTTTGAGTTTGGGTCGGGTCACGGCGACGATTTCTCCATGGCGGAGCTCATAGTAGACGTCGCCTTGGTCTTCTGGGAGTTTGCGGAAGTCCTCGACAGTCAGGAGATGGGTCGTAGCCGCCATAATTGTCGATCTTAGGCAATCGGCATCCGAATGTCCATCCGGGGCTGGTCGAGACAACGATGAACCAGGCGAAGCAGGCTATTGTACAGCTTTTCAGTTCCTGGCGTGGCGCTGCTGTTTACGCAAGAACACGAGGGCTATGGCCGCGAGACCTGTCAGAACCAGTTCCGATGGCTCGGGCACCGGTTGCCAATCTGCAGGTGTCGACCCGGTCGTGAATGGCGGATGCCCATCGGGCAATGGATAAGGGGTTGCAACGATGGAGGAAACCTCCGGCAAGACCATACCAGCCAAATCGATACCTTCTGGTGTGTCGTCTATCCCCATCCATCGGCTCTCCTGACTGGCAAATGCATTCCGGCCAATAGGGAAAGCCGTGCTTTTCGTTTCAAAGTCTACAGCCGCCTGCAAAAGTGGTTGCAGAATAGCCCCCAGTTCCGGTCTGTCGAACACCTCTGGTGGCGGCTCCGCCTTCCCCACAGGCTCCTGCGGCACCACGGAAACGCGGTTTCCGCAGCGCGCCCGTGCGTACGACGAGCCGTCGGTCAAAAGCGTTTCGCCTTCGCGAAGGTAGATTCGATGCTTGGTCCAGAAGATCAGATTATCTTTCCGGTATGAAAGATAGACGGGCAGGGCGAAAGTGGATTTGACCGCGCGCAGATGGTCAAGCTGAAACACCCGGTAATGACTCGCGGCGATCGGATCGGATTTCAGTGCGTGAATTACCTCATCCGCGCTAAAAACTCCCCCCTGAATGATCGAGAATGGATAGACGGGCCGCATGACATCCCGCTTGATGGCGTGCTCCAGCGCGCCTTGAGACCCCACGGCAATTGCGATAGGGGTGCGCTGCGGCGCAAAATGGTGCTTGCGCCCCTGCTGTGAGACGACGCCGCACCATCCCAGGGCTACTCCGGCAACGATTGTGATCATTGCCGGGCGGAATAGTGATCGCCGCCGTCTCCGACGAATTCGGGTCCTTACACTTTGGGTTGGAAACAAGGCAACTCACTAAACTGGAGCTAGTTAATCCTGCTGTGATTATCTAATCACACTTATCTTCATAACTATGGCTTTTTAGGCAATCGTGAGTTCTAAAGCTGTACTTGCGGTTGTGGTACGGAAGGCGGTTGAGGGGTATAGTACGAGATTTCGGCAGCAGTCTCTTAGCTTAGTTACTCAGGTGCGCGTTGCAATCGGAGTCGTCACTCTGGAAGATTGTTGTGAATCGCATACCGGATTAGCTCGGCGGTAGTGGTCATTCCCATCTTCTCCAGAATGCGTGCACGATACGTACTGACGGTTGTGCCGCTTAGGTGAAGAACCTCGGCAATCTGTCCCACGGCTCTCCCCGCGCCAATCATCAGGAGGATCTCGAATTCTCGTGAAGAGAGGGTTTCGTGGGGGGAAAGGTTCGCTTTCCCTTGTAGATCGTGTGCAAATTGCTCGGCCAGGTCAGGGCTCACATACCGCCGGCCCGCAAGAATCCTGCGTACCGCCTGAATCAGTTCTTCGGGTGGGGCGTCCTTATTCAGATAACCCCACGCTCCTGCTTTGAGAACCCGTTTGCCAAACTGGTCTTCGGGAAGCATGCTCAGCACCAGTATGGGGAGTTCGGGGCGGAGTTGTTTGAGTTCACCGAGGACGTACAGCCCGCTTCGCCCCGGCATCGTAATGTCCAGAAGCAGTAGATCCCAATGATACTCGCGAACTTGGGCAAGGGCCTGTTCAGCATCCTTTGCTTCACCACATTCCGCGTCTGTCAAATGGCGCGTTAGAATTTCCTTCAAACCCTCACGCACGATGGCATGGTCGTCCGTTATGAGCACTTTAGTCATATCGACAGTTCCTCTTGTCGGGAGGTGGGCAAAGGTATGTGTACCCGAACGTGCGTTCCCAGATTCGGCGTTCCGCTCAACTGTAATTCGCCGCCCAGGAGCACCGCCCGTTCCCGCATTCCGAGAATGCCCAGTGCCTCGTGTGAGGCAAGCGCATGTTCGTTGAAGCCAATGCCGTTATCCTGGACATCCAGAGTTAAGCTTCCATCGTCTTCTCTGGTCAGACGGATGGTCGCCTCTGTCGCTCTGGCATGCCGGGCGATATTGGTCAAGGTCTCCTGGAAAATACGGAATATAGCGGTGTCCCGATCCTGGTCGGGTGGGAGATCTTCTTTCGGCATGTGGACACTGCACCTCGTTCCGGTACGGGCTTCAAATTCTGAGGCTGCCCATTCGACAGCCGCCACTAATCCGAGGGCATCAAGGATTCCTGGTCTTAATTCAGTAGCGATCTTGCGAACCGACTGGATCGTTTGGTCCACCAGGTTTGTAAGCGACGCTGTTCTCTTGGAAGGCTTCTGGTCGCCAGGCCATTCAAAAAACAGCGAGCTTAATTCCATTTTGATCGCGGTTAGAGACTGTCCCAATTCATCGTGAATTTCGCGAGCAACCCTCTTTCTTTCCTCTTCGCGAACGCTCTGGAGTTTGGCGGCCAAGGCCCGTAATTGATGGAAGGAACGCTGCAATTCTTGTGCATTTTGGATGCGGTCGAGAATATCCGCCGCTTCGTGAGCGTACAAATCCAACATATATAGATCGTGCTCGGAAGGCCGGTGAGGCTGACGCCAGTGCGTCGACAGGACGCCCAATAGGGTGCCTGTCCGGGTCAGCAGAGAAGTTGATTGGAGGGACCGAAAGCCTGCAGCGGCGCCGATCGCCTGAAGAGGTCGAAAGGATTCGTCCTCATTCACATCCTCGATGATGACGCGGCGACCGCCCTTCACCGCGGTGCCCCCACCGGAGGAGCCGTGTTCCACGTGGCGGAGTTGCTCCAGGGAATCCGGCGAAAACCCCTGCTGGGCGGCAATCATAAGCGTTTCAGTGCGGGGGTCGTACACCTGCAGGTAACCCATCTGCGAACCCATCATTGTGCAGGTTGCGAACAGGATCTCTTCGAGAGCGGCGTGAACAGTCGGCGCGGCCAGCAACCGGCTGGAGACCTCATGCAGGCGGGTCATACCATTCAATTCCGCCTCGAGCGTCTTCTGGGTTCGCTCCGCTTCCTGCTTGCGCATATGGGATAGCGATAGGTGTAATTCCACTCGTGTTAGCAACTCGCGGGCAGTGAATGGCTGCCCCGGGTAACCACCTGCCGTGATGGCCCCTGCCCCGTGACGCGACTCCTCTCCCGCTTGCGCCGAAAGCAGAATGATTGGGAGAGAACTGGTAGCGGGATCCGATCGAAGAGCTTTAACCAGACCAGTTTCTTGGAGGATAGGCGTTAAGACATCACAGAGCACCAGATCGGGTGGATCGGCCGACGCAAAAGTCAGGGCGTCCTGGCTATTGGTTGCAGCCGTCACGTTGTAATGTGGCAACAGCAAGGACTGCAGGTAATCACGAACATCCGGATCGTCTTCCACCAGTAATACCCTGTTCCGTTTTCCGGTCCGTCGTTCTCCATCCGGCTGACAGGCGGCCAATGCTTCCAGGTCGGAAGTAAAGGAGCCCTTGGTGTGAGGGGGACTCGCTGTCTTTTCGATCTTGTCGCCGCCTCCCCTGGCGAATGCCTCAAGAATCCCCAGTTCTTGTGAAGTCAGACCCGTCGGTGTTGCTGCTGCAGCCCGGAGTCGTCCCAACTGGCTCTGGATCATCGTAACGGCGGCAGGTGATAGGAACGGTTGGTTGCTGATGATGTTTTGAACCGTCGTTACGAAATTGCCCGCCGTTTCGGACTTCAGCGCCAGTCCATTCGCGCCGGCGGCCAGAGCTTTCGCCGCCAATTCTGCCGATTCCTGCATAGCCAAGGCAACGATCTTCACTGCGGGGCAGACGTTGAAAATCTGGGCAACCGCCCTCGCTGTGTCCATGTCGGGCATCGTTACGTCTAGAAGTACTAGATCTGGTTGAAGCGTGCCCGTCTTTTGGATGGTCTCCGCTATGGTGGCCGCTTCGCCGCAGACCTTCCACCCCGCAAGATCCTCAAGCATTGACCGGATGCCGCGGCGAATCACTTCATAATCCTCGGCGATGAGAATGCGCAGCCCTTTCATGCTAGAACTCATGAGAATACCCCGTTTCCGTACGCCGACTTTACGGTCCATCTCATGGTTCGTGCCCTTGGCAACCGCCGGAGAATGCGCTCGCGCAATTCTTATGGAACCTAATGATTTTCTTGCCGCATATACCAACTGCGGCGCTTCTGTCCCCTGGATGTCTGCAGCGCTTCTTATTTCAATGGTTATTTTAAGAGTAAAGGAGTAAAAGGCACGGTCACAATTGGAATAAGTAGGTAGGCGATCAGCCTGTGTTTAGTAGGACTTTTGCCTACGAACATTTCCTGAATCTGAAATGTGAGCCTTAGGAGGTAGTATAAGAATGTTCGGGGATTGTGGACGGGTTTGCCCCCATGTCAACCCGCGCTCTGCCCCCGTTTGGACTAAGAAATAATAGAAAGCTAGACGGCGAGTTTTCCTGCGAAAAATGACTCTGGAGCGGTTCGAAGTGGACAATCCCTTTTGGTGGAATAAGGCCGATTCCTTATCAGGGTATTTGGCGGACGGAAAGAGGGCTTCCTCATGAGTCCTCGGATGAAAACGCTGCGCATTCTCATCGCCGAGGACCATGAGGTGATTCGCCGCGGCATCCGGTCAATGCTTGAGGATCGGTCGGAGTGGAAGGTCTGCGGCGAAGCGGCCACCATAGCGGAGACCATCCAAAGGACGCGTACGTTGCAACCGGATCTAGTACTTCTGGACGTAACGATGCCGGACATGGAAGCGGCGAAGGCCATCCCCCACATTCTCAATGTCTGTCCCACAGTGAAGATCGTTGCCTTGGCTATGCAGGAATCGGCAGAATTGGCGGCGAATGCTCTGGCTGCCGGCGCGAATGGACTGGCGCTGAAGTCCGAAGCGGCCAGCGATCTCGTTCTTACCGTTCAAAACATCATCAGCAACCAACCGTTCCTGTCACCTGCCGCCGTTACAATGATCCAGAGCCAGTTGGGACGCCTCCGGACGGCAGCAGCGACACCGGCAGGTCTGACCCCACGAGAGTTGGAGATTCTCGAGGCATTGGCCAAAGGGCGCAGCAACAAGGAACTGGCCCGAACTCTCGGCATTAGCGTGAAGACTGTGAGCGCTCATCGCACCAACATCATGCGGAAGCTTAAGCTGCGCAACTATAGCAGTCTGGTCCAATTTGCCATTCGAAACGGTTTTATTGATGCCTAGCAGCCCACGGACTGCCTGGAGGTGGGCCGGCCGCCCCTGTCAGTCCGCGAAGCGTTGGGGTTGTTTACACGAATCAGGCGCTCAGACGATCTGGTAGGGGCAGGGCTTAAATGCATATACCTTTGCTGGCACTCTTTCTCTTCGCGATCCTGACTCTCTGGGTGCCTGCTGGTTGGCCGGTAACCGTCTTCCAGGTTGGGATCTTTGCGCTTGCAGGGATCGTCATTTGGCAAGCCCGTTCTTCTCCCCCACCCTTTACTTGGCCCCTCGTGCCCTTATCCTTCGCCGTTTTGTGGGGTCTCATCCAGTGCCTCACTGGCTACACTGCTTATACCTTCGAGACCAGCTTCGCCATCCTTAAGTGGGTCACGTTTTTGGCCGTGTTCCTGATCGGAACTACCATTTTCCGTGACGAGGCGTTGAACTGGTGGGCTCGCTCCGCCATGGTTTGGTTCGCCTTCCTCGTATCCATTCTCGCCACCCTCCAGTCCTTTACAGCTGAGGGAAAAGTCTTTTGGTTATTCCCCAGCCAGTACACCGACTATGTCATGGGTTCCTTCCTTTCACGGAATGACTTCGCCGCCTTCATTGAAGCGGTCCTTCCCATGGCACTTTACCGGGCGGTACGGAACGAACGCGATTCCTTGCTGTATGCCTTTATGGCCGCCGTCATGTACGCCTCCGTAATCGCCTCGGCCTCTCGTGCGGGAACGGTTCTGACCACGGCTGAGATAGTTCTCGTCCCGCTGCTCTTATGGGGCCGCCGCGGCGCATCCGGCCGTGCTGCCGTATTCCTGCGTTTGGCACTCCTGGTTCCGATTATTGCGGCCGTTGTAGGGGTCGGATCCGTGAGGGACCGTTTCTTCACCCCCGACCCCCTCGCCGTCCGCCGCGAGTTAGCGGCTTCTTCGTGGCACATGGCCACTGCACACCCTTGGTGGGGCGTCGGTCTTGGCTGTTGGTCAACCGTTTACCCCGGCTACGCGACCGTTGATGTGGGAGCGTTTGTGAATCAGGCCCATAACGACTGGTTGCAGTGGATCGCTGAGGGAGGATTCCCCTTCGCGCTCATGATCGCGACCCTCTTTTTCTGGTCCCTTCGCCAAGCCTTCCGCACCGTTTGGGGCTTGGGGGCTGCCGCCGTGTTCCTGCATGCTCTTGTGGATTACCCGTTCGCACGGCCGGCACTTGGCTCCTGGCCGATCCTGGTTCTTTCGCTGATGGTGCTCTTGCCGGCAAGGCGCCGGACTCCGCCTGAGCGGGCGGATAAGGGGGCTACCGGAGATTTTTTCGTCTGACGACGCCCAAGACAACTAATCCGGCACCGATCAGGAGCAGGGATGCTGGCTCAGGTGTGCTCGTGGGAGGGTCAATTAAAAATGCCTGTTGCAGTTGACCGCCCCTGAGATAGTTTGCATCCACCAACAATCCGAAATTGGCGGTGCTGAAAGCCACCTGATTCCCGTGAGAATCAATAAACGAGCCGTTGCTGCTCGCAGCTAAGGAGCGTAATGAGGAGCCGTCATAATCAGCTGGATCGAGTTGCCCCCAAACCTCGTGCTGCAACGCAATGGCGAGGTTCTTATCGGCCCCCAGCATCATGAGGAAACCGACCACGTCCACATACAGGCCCGCCGTATAGGTCGACGCAGCGGTATTTGGATAATATGCTGCCATTACGGCCCTTAAGGTATCCGTATCGCTCAATGGCACATAAAGTGCGTTCCACGTGCTGTTAACAGCGGTCTCATGTAACGCATCGACGCACAGGGCAGTGTAATCCGTACCATTTAAGTTTAGAGTTACATAACCTGTATAAGCATGGCCGTCGTTCCAGCCTTGCCCGTTGCCCGCATCTGCTAAAGTAACAAGGCCCGACTGTATGGGTGCTGCCATCGCTGTCAAAGCCAACAGCATCAAGATTGGTATTGTAGCTAGATATCGGTGCATTAGTAATTGATCCAGACTCCATCGTCTAATATCTCAGTCATCCCGAATAGAGCCAGCCGTACCTGTACCAGAAAGGTAATGGACCCCTTGCTTACAGGAACCGATCTCTCCCGTCGAAGGTACTGGACCTGGTTACCAAGCCGAGGCACCTGGAGGGAGCCTGACCTTTCTCAGGCAGGCGCAATTAATTTTTCAATGAGCCTTACAGATTGCAATGATCTGGTAAATGTGCACTCCGGGCTACACAATGATCGTTTCTGGTGGCCACAACCTCCATCATCCGTGCATCCCCATGGTGGGCCTGCAAATGCACTCACTCTGTCAGGTGTATAGGTATGGACCAACGGCGCGAGCCCCGGTTTGTTGCCGATCAACCCGTCGTCGTAACCGTGTTGGGAGATTCTGAACGCTCGCACAAAGGTAGGATTCGGAATGAGTCCGGCCGAGGGCTGTTGATCGAGGTTCCTCATGAACTACCAATGCGGTCAGCGCTAAGAATCGAAGTGGATAACTCGATACTGCTTGGCGAGGTCGTATACTGCCGGGGCAGCAATGGCTTATTTCTGCTAGGCGTGGAACTGGACCAGGTGTTGTGCGGTTTGGCTGCGCTGAACAAGCGGCTTCTGGAATTCGCTACGGAAAATTCGTGAGGAAGCCCTGCTGGGTAACACCGATGGTGGTTTGACAATGCCAGGATGAGCTATCTCCCCGACGGCTTAGAGGAATTCAATTTAGATCGTGACCAATCAACTAAGGCAGCGAAGATGTTAGCTCGTATATGCGCCTTCTCGTTGCTGCTCGTCAGCCTCGCTTTTCCCGACGACAAGCCGCGCCTCACCAAAGCACAACTGGATTCGATGACCCTGGAGCAGTTGATGGCTGTCAGGGTAGAAGGGGCCTCATTGCACCCGCAGAAGCTCGAAGACGCGCCTGCGAGCGTCACGATCATCTCCGCCGAGGACATCCGTAAGTACGGATACCGCACGCTCGGAGAAACGCTCGCCTCCGTCCGCGGTTTCTATGTGAATAACAACCGTACTTACCATACAGCGGGTGTTCGGGGTTTCAATCTTCCCTCAGATTACGGTAGCCGCATTCTGGTCCTGGTGAACGGCCACAACATGGCCGACAACATTTTCGATTCGATGCTCTGGTTCGGCGTGGACTTCCCAATTGATCTGAACCTGATGCAGCGGATTGAAGTGATTCGTGGTCCTTCTTCGGCCCTATATGGCAGCAGCGGGATGTTCGCTACCATCAACATCATTACCAAATCACCCGATGAGCTGGGCCCAGTCAGCCTCACCACGTCGGTGGGCAGTTTCGGCGAGAAAAAGATCCAGGTAATGGGCGCGACGCCGATAGGCCACGGGGCGAAGGTACTCGTGTCCGGGTCGGTGTTTGACAACGCTGGAGAGAAATCCTTATATTTTCCCGGATTTGATACGCCTCAAACGAACCGTGGCGTCGCCGAGCGCATGGATGGTGAAAAGGGTTACCACTTCTTCGCCAACCTCCTCTGGCACAACTGGAGTCTCACCACCACAATCTCCGATCGCAACAAAATTCAGCCCGTCTCGTGGGGGCCTACAATCTTTAACGACCGCGGAACGCAGGTGATCGAGGCTTCGAACTATGTCGAGGCCGCGTACACGCGCACGCTTAAGGGCGGCACGCTTAGATGGGTAACCTACTACAACCAGACACACTTGGGAGGCCGCTTCGATTACCCGCTTGCCTCAAACGATTTCCCGGGCGGTGCGGTGGAAGATAATCGAACATATTCGTGGGGCGATCGAATTGGGACTTCTCTCACCTATCGCTTCAATGTGGCCTCCATCGGCTCCCTAACCGCTGGCCTGGAAGGCAAAGTTGACGTGCGGGCCTTTCAGGGAGCGAAGGATGTTGCACCAACGAACATCGAATTCGTAAATATCAACCGCCGCGACAAGATGTTTGGGCTTTTCCTGCAGGACGAGCGTCAGCTCTCGCCACACTGGAAGATGGACTTGGGTGTTCGCCTGGACGTGTCTTACTATCGACGCAGTTTTGTATCGCCTCGCACAGCATTTATCTATCAGCCATCCACTGACTGGACTTATAAATTCCTGTACGGTCGGGCATTTCGAAATCCGAGTACCTTTGATCTGTTCTTCGGCGATGGGCTATCCTCCGCGGCTAATCCTTCAGCACTTCCCGAAAGGGCCGACACCATCGAAATCGACCTCGACAGGAAGATCGGTAAGCGCATGAATGTGACTGCCTCCGGCTACCGTTATTGGGTCCGCGACCTTCTGGAGGCCATCTATGGGAAAGACGGCCTCATTCAGACCCAAAATGCAGGTAAGATCCACGCCACCGGTTTCGAGATTGAGTTGAACGCCCGGCCGGCCCGGTGGATCGAAGCGGTCGGCAGTTATGCGATCCAACGCTCCGACGATGAAATCGCGAAGAGTGCCTTACCAAACTCACCGGATCATCTTGCCAAGCTCCGTTTCGCTGCACCCTTGGACCGAAGATTTTCCGTGAGCAGCGGAATGCAATATTTCAGCTCCCGGCTGACGCTCGCTGGCCAAAGAGTAAGCCAGGTCTACCTCGCTGATTTTACAGTTACTTCCCAGAAGCTGCTGCCGAATTTCGACATCCGCTTCGGGCTGCGCAATGCTTTTAACAGGAATTACTCGGATCCCGTTGCTCTTGATCCCCGCGCCAACAGCATGCAACAGCCAGGTCGATCGCTGTTCATCGAATTGACTACTCGTGGAGCCCAGTAGCGCGTATGAGGCGAGAATTCTTCTCGGCATTCGTCAGCTTTGCGTGTCTGGGTCTGGCTGTAACGGTCAACGTCAGCGCTAGTTTGGAATATGAATTGAAAGCCGCCTTCCTGCTGCGATTTGCGAATTATGTGGAATGGCCATCGTCCGCCTTCGGCAGTGATGAGGAGCCGCTGGTCTTCGGCGTCTTCGGCAGCGATCCTTTTGGTGGAGCGCTGGAAGCGGCGGCAAAAGGCAAGATGATTAGCGGAAGGCACGTCCAAATCCGCGTCTCATCCGACCCGAACGTCCTCCGCGCCTGCCACATTATCTTCTTTCCGGCATCTCAAATGCGCGGTTATGGCGTTACCGTCAGCGCACTTTCGGGACTCAGTGTTCTGACGGTAGGCGAGGTGAGTGGTTTTACGGACCATGGCGGAATTATTAACTTCGTTATGCAGGAGGATCATTTGCGGTTCGAGATTAATCAAACCGCTGCCGTCGGCCACCATCTTAAGGTTAGTTCCAGGCTCTTGCAGCTTTCGGTGGGCGCTGGACACGAACGTTGACACACCCTCACTTATGGTGAGCGGATGTTCGCCTTATGGAAATCCGCTTTAGCACAATCCAGTAAGTCTCCGAAGCGCGCTTTAGATCAGTCCGTTACCTGGGTGGTGCCGCCGTTGTTTCCCACGGCTGCTCACTCCTCATACCAGTGAAGTTCATTTATATGAGCGCCTACAGAGGATTAGCGCGAAGACTGTTGATGTGATTCGTGGTCGCACGGTGTGGCGGTTGTCCAGGTGCATTCGTCAGCGGAGCAGTGACCGGTCTGCGGAATGTGCGAACATCTTCCTGGAGGCGTACTGCGGGTGCTAGTTTTTCCGACAGACCATTTACGACGCGGGCGAACAAGCTATCGGGATAGAGTGCGACCAATGGTGCGCTTGCTCGTTGCGCGTTAAGGCATAGATCTGCCGCCAACGGAATTGCTCCAAGCATATGACAACCGAGCTGAGCATCAATTTCCGTCAGGGGCATCCAAGACCCGCGCGCTCCACGATTTGAAACGATAGCTCCAATGGGACGTGGTGCTGATCTCCAGGATTCAACCGATCTTGCGATCGTCTTACCCAACTGCACGCAGACTGGATCCCGTTCCACCACCAGTGTGATCGACCCGGAATGCTCGATTACAGCGCGATTTGCCGGCGATAAAGAGGGAGGCAGATCCACGATGACGTAATCCGCCAATGGGGCGAGCGATTGAATGATGCCTTTCGCCTGCTCTGGGTCGATCTCCCCACATTCGTCAACGGTCTGCGGTCCAAATAGGATGCTCAACCCGGGAGCATTCTTGTCATTCCACAAAGAAGCGCACGCTTCACCTAAACCAGCTTCGTGCGAAGGGCGCTTAAGGCAGTGCGAAAGATTTCGCACCAGATCGTGAGGGCGCAAATGCGCGGTCAAAGTTCCCAGGGTGGGACGCATTTC
>Ga0105237_10000182_pt1 | contig 89031 bp, 72 predicted proteins | sample KBSC24metaG_FD_81520 | JGI IMG/M metagenome (GOLD analysis project Ga0105237, IMG submission 81520) | Corn rhizosphere microbial communities from Kellogg Biological Station, Michigan, USA - KBS C2-4 metaG | ecosystem: Host-associated > Plants > Roots > Rhizosphere > Soil | place: Michigan, USA...
ATGCCCTGCTCTTCGAGCTGCTTCAGCACGCGGCCGACCATCTCGCGCGAGCAGCCGACGATGCGGCTGATTTCCTGGCGCGATATGCGGATCTGCTTGCCGCTCGGATGCGTCATCGCGTCCGGCTCTTCGGTCAGGTCGATCAGCGTCTTGGCGACGCGTCCGGTCACGTCCATGAAGGCCAGCCGGCTCACCTTGCGCGAGGTGTGCAACAACCGGTTGGTCAGCTGCGAGCCGATGGCGAAGAGGATCTTCGGACATTCGTCGCGCAGCGGGCCTTCGAACAGGTTGAACATCCGCTCGTAGCCGATCTCGGCGAGTTCGCATGGCGTGCGCGTGCGCACCATGACTTCGCGCCGAGGGGTCTCCACGAACAGTCCCATCTCGCCGATGAATTCGCCGCGGTTGAGATAGGCGAGGATCAGTTCACGGCCTTCCTCATCTTCCGACGAGACGGTCAGGGAACCGTCGATGACGTAGTAGAGGATGTTGGCCGAATCACCCGGGCGGATGATGGCGGTCTTGCTGGCGTAGCGGCGACGGTGGCACGCGGCGAGGAAACGTTCCATCGCGGCGCGATCCGGGGTGAGCATCGGCGGCGCTTGGACTTTGTTGACCTCGCGCTGCAGCGTATAACGAAAATCAGCGATCTTGCCCTGTGCTTCCACTAAAGGCCCCTTCTGCGTCCGATCGCGGTGTTCACCGCGTCACGACGGAACGCGGGGTGTCCCAGCGTTTGCGAGCCCGGCGTGAGTGGACGTCTCCTCATCTTATTGCATATTCCGTTACACGTCGCGCGTCGCGGGGCGAACGTGAAGGTTCCGTTTGCATTCCGGCGCGGGCGCCCCGTCCTGCTCGGGCCCGGCCGTCAGCAGACTGTAAGGAACGGCAGCGAGTATCGGTTCCTTAGAGCGGCCGCATGGCCCATAATCCGCGCCCTCCCGAACCACCGCCCGCACGAGGTAGAACGCCGTGGTCAAACCGATTCCGCGCCTGCAGCTGCAGGGCTTCAACAATCTCACCAAGGCGCTCAGCTTCAACATCTACGACATCTGCTATGCGGTGTCGGAGAACCAGCGCGACCGCTACATCGACTACATCGACGAGCAGTACGACGCCGACCGCCTGACCCAGATCCTGACCGACGTGGCAGAGATCATCGGCGCGAACATCCTCAACATCGCGCGGCAGGACTACGACCCGCAGGGCGCGTCGGTGACAATTCTTATCTCCGAGCACCCGGTCGTCGAGAAGCTCGGCCGCGACATGATCTCCGACGCGGTCGTGGCGCACCTGGACAAGAGCCACATCACGGTGCACACCTATCCGGAAACGCATCCGCACAACGGCATCGCGACGTTCCGCGCCGACATCGACGTAGCCACCTGCGGCGTCATCTCGCCGCTGCGCGCGTTGAACTTCCTGATCGACAGCTTCGAGTCCGACATCGTCACGATGGACTATCGCGTGCGCGGCTTCACGCGCGACGTGAAGGGGCGCAAGCACTACATCGACCACAAGATCAACTCGATCCAGGACTACCTGGCCAAGCACATCCGCCAGCGCTACGAGATGTTCGATGTGAACGTCTATCAGGAAAACATCTTCCACACGAAGATGCACATCAAGGACTTCGACCTCGACACCTACCTGTTCGAGGCGAACGCGGACGACCTCTCGTTCAAGGAACGCCAGCGCATCGAGCAGCTGCTGAAGCGCGAGATCGAGGAGCTGTTCCACGGGCGGAATTTGATGTGATGGAGCCGGGATTGGGGATTCGGGATTCGTGATTGGTAAGAGCGCGTGTTGAACTAGGCCGCTTTACCGAATCCCCAATCTCCAATCCCGAATCCCGCCGCTGTTGAGCGAAGCTCAACAGCGGTACGCCACCGCCTTCATCACCTTCGAAGCCGCGCGCATCAACGTCGGGATCGGTGACGGCAGCGGGCGCGCTCCGGCCGCCAGCGCATGCTCGGCATGGCGCGCTTCGTCTTCCTTCATGCGCCGCACGATCGCGCGGCTGCGCTGGTCGCCGGCCGGAAGGGTTTCCAGGTGCTCGCCGAGGTGCGCCTCGACTTGTCGTTCGGTTTCCACCACGAAGCCGAGACTGAGGCGGTCGCCGATGGCGCCCGCCGCCGCGCCGATCGCATAGGCGCCGGCGTACCAGAGGGGATTCAGGAGGCTGGCGCGGCTGCCGAGTTCGGCCAGTCGCTCGCCGCACCACGCCAGATGATCGGTTTCCTCGGCGGCGGCGGCGAGCATCTGCGCGCGCAGGGCGTCGTCGCGCGCGACGGCCGCCTGGCCGAAGTACAGCGCCTGCGCGCACACCTCGCCGACATGGTTCACGCGCATCAGCCCGGCCGAATGCCGGCGCGCGGCCTCGTCGAGATCGCCGTCGGCGATGTCCTGCGCCGGCGACGGCTGCGAAGCCGGCGGCGCGGCGACGAACACGGTTTCCAGGGCGCGCTCGATTTCCACGAGCGCGCGATCGAACGGCGACAGGGTGCGCGAAGTCATGGGGCACAATTGTCCAGCTGTTCGGCCAGCAGCGCCAGCGGATGGATGACCCGCAGCGACGCGCCGCCGTCGCGCAGGCCGTTGCCGAGATGGATGCGGCAGCCGATGTTCGTGGTCAGGAGCACATCGGGCGCGAGCGCCTGCGCTTGCGCCAGCTTCTCGTCGCGCAGACGCACGGCGAAATCGGGCTGTTCCAGGAAGTAGCTGCCGGCGGCACCGCAGCAGCGCGGCTGCTCCGGCAGCGTCACGACGGCGAGTTCGGGGATGCGGGCCAGCAGGTTGCGGATTGCGTCCGTGGCGCCGACGCTGTTGACCTGCGTGCACGGCAGGTGCAGCGCTGCCCGTCGCTGCAGGGCGCGGAAACGGAGCTGGCCGAACGCCGGGTCGGCGGCGATGAACGCATGTACATCGGCGACGCGCACCGGATGGCCGGCGAGCGCGTGGCCGCTCAAGTCGCCGTGGCAGCCGCTCGCCGCGACGAGCACGGTATCGACGCGGGCCGATTCGATCGCGGCACGCGTGACGGCGGCGCTGGCTGCCGCGGCAGCGACATCGCCGTGATGGCGTTCGAGAGCTCCGCAACAGGCCGCCTCGGGGGTTTCGACGACGTCGTAGCCGAGCGCTTCGAGCAGGCGCCTGGCCGCAGCGAGCGTGTCGCGGTCGTAGACGCTGGCAACGCAGCCGCGAAACAAGCCGATGCGTCCGCGCGTCGGTGTGGTCGATGCGGCTGCGGAAAAGCGGGTCGCGACGGGCAGATTCGGTTGCGCCTCGGCCAGCCGCCGCCAGCGAGCTCCCAGCGGCAGGCGGCGCGCCAGCCAGGGCAGCCAGCGCCCGAGCCGCAGCCGCGCGCCCCAGCGGGCCATCGCGGTGGCCGTTCGCGGATCGCGCAGGATGCGCCGGGCGAATGCCGGCACGGCAGGATCTGGCCGCGGGGCATCGGCGAGCGCCGCGCGAGCGCGCACCAGGATTTCCTCGTATTGGACCTGCGACGGACAGACCTTCTGGCACGACAGGCAGCCCAGGCAGTGGTCCAGGTGCGCGACCGCCGTCGGCGTTGCCGCGAGGGTGCCCGTCGTCAGCGCGCGCGCGAGCGCGATGCGCCCGCGCGGCGACTCCGCTTCGACGTTTGCGAGGCGGTACGTCGGGCAATGCGGCAGGCACAGGCCGCACATGACGCATTGATCGGTCAGAGTCGCCAGGCGCGGGTCGGCGGCGGCGCTGGCGGGGGAGGCTTCGAGCATGGATTTCATGCTACCATCCGCGGCTTCGCCGGATCCTGGCGTGGAGTTGCCATGCCGGCACGCTTCCGCTATCCTCCCGCGCCCTCATTTATCCCGTGCCCGCTTCCCAGGGGCCGAACCAGAGTCTTCCGGATATGAAAACGATCAGCGCCAATGCTGAAACCGTCAAACGCGATTGGTACGTCATCGACGCTACCGACAAGACGCTTGGCCGCCTGTGCACCGAGCTCGCGCACCGCCTGCGCGGCAAGCACAAGCCCGTCTACACCCCGCACGTCGATACCGGCGACTATCTCGTCGTGATCAACGCGGAGAAGGTCGCGGTCACCGGCAAGAAGCTGGACGACAAGAACTACCACCGCTTCACGGGCCACATCGGCAACCTGAAGACGACCTCGCTGAAGGACATGCTCGCCAAGCATCCGGAGCGCGTCATCGAGATCGGCGTGAAGGGCATGCTGCCGAAGAACCCGCTGGGCCGCGCGATGTACCGCAAGCTCAAGGTCTACGCCGGCGCGAACCACCCGCATACCGCCCAGCAGCCGCAAGTGCTGGACATCAATACCGCCACCAGCAAATCCTAATTCAAGGCACCGAGATGGCAACGCAGCAGAACTACGGCACCGGCCGTCGCAAGTCTTCCGCAGCGCGCGTGTTCCTGCGCAAGGGCAGCGGCAGCATCGTCGTCAACGGCAAGCCGCTGGACGAATTCTTCGGCCGCGAGACCTCGCGCATGATCGTGCGCCAGCCGCTCGAGCTGACGCAGAACCACGACAAGTTCGACGTGCTCGTCACGGTCGAAGGCGGCGGCATGACCGGCCAGGCCGGCGCGATCCGCCTCGGCATCGCCCGCGCGCTGGTGGAATACGACGAAGCGCTGAAGCCGCCGCTGCGCAAGGCCGGCTTCATGACCCGCGACGCCCGCGAGGTCGAGCGCAAGAAGGTCGGCCTGCACAAGGCTCGCCGCGCGACGCAGTACTCGAAGCGCTAACCGATCTAGCCCCCTCGATGCAGGGGGCGCGAGTCGAGCGATCGATTCGCGGGGACGAGGAGGCCAGCTCAGACGGTTTCGACCGTGGCCTCTACCGCCGTCCCACCCTCGATGGGGGATCGTCTAATGGTAGGACAACGGACTCTGACTCCGTTTATCTAGGTTCGAATCCTAGTCCCCCAGCCAACAAGATCAAGGGCTTAGCCGAAAGGCTAGGCCCTTTTTCTTTGCCTGGGGAGGTTGCGGACTCTTGGCTTTGACAGTGTCAAACGCTTGGCCCTCGGCGTCTGAAGTACTATTTTCCTACTAATTCTCTTGAAATTAGTAGTTTCTTGACAGTATGGTTGGCGCATGAAGCTGCCCATGGCGCCACCAAGCTACTCAGAATTGATCCTTAAAACCCCCACCAAGGACTTCGTCAAGATATTGGGCATGAAGATTGGTCCCGAGGTCGAGGGGGTCTATGAGCACTGGGATCATCTGCGACATCTTCAGCCGCCGGCCGACCTGACTTCGGAGAGTTGGTGGCTGGGCATAAAGTACGCGCGTCATGCGTTGTACCGGCAGCTGCCACTCACGGACAAGGCAGGCCGGCCGATCCTGATCGCGGTCACTGACTACATGCTGAGGCTGCTGCATTTCCTGGATCGTGAAGCATCGGGTTCCATCCGGGGTCTGGATCGCGCGGACAGCGAAGAAAACCAGCGCTATCTCATCAGATCTCTGGTCGAGGAAGCGATGACCTCGTCGCAGCTTGAGGGGGCCTCTACGACGAGGCAAGTAGCCAAGGAAATGCTCAAAAGCGGTCGAAAGCCGCGAGACCGTGGCGAGCGGATGATTTGGAACAATTATCAAGCCATGCGCCAACTCGCACGGTGGAGAGAACGGCCGCTGACGCCAGACGCGATATTCGAGATGCATCGTGTTCTCACAGCCGAAGCAATCGATGACGAATCGGCTGCGGGGCGGCTAAGGAGAGCAGATGAGCAGATCGAAGTTGTCGACAGAGACGGAGGAAACGTACTTCATCGCCCGCCCCCCGCGAATGAGCTGCCAGAAAGACTTCAGCAGCTCTGCGATTTTGCGAATGGCAGCGATTCGGGCGGCTTTTTTCATCCCGTCATACGCGCCATCGCCCTCCATTTCCAAATTGGCTACGATCATCCTTTCGTCGACGGCAATGGCCGTACCGCTCGCGCTATCTTTTATTGGTCGATGCTTCGGTCCGGATACTGGTTGACCGAATATCTTTCCATTTCAAGTGCCTTGAAGAAGGCGCCGGGTCAATACAATCGAGCTTACTTGTACACGGAGACCGACGATTCAGATCTGGGTTACTTCGTGTGTCACCAGCTTGCCATTCTTGAGAAAGCTGTCGACGGTCTGAGGGAATACGTGGCTCGGAAATCCAGGGACCAGCGACTTGCCGAAACGCTGCTCAAGCCTGGATCGAAGCTTGCTGCCCAGTTGAATCACCGTCAGCGGGAAATCTTGCTCCATGCTCTCCGTGACAACAGTCAAATTTATCGAATTGCGGATCATCAGAGCGATCAGCAAATCTCCTATCAGACCGCGCGAAACGATCTGTTGGAATTGGTCCAGGTCGGACTGATGAAGCAGCAAAAAGCCGGGAAAGCATTCATATTCGCACCCGTGGATGATCTCGCGGATCGAATTCAGAAGTAGACGTGGATCGGGTGACTCACTGGCCATCGGCTGCCGATGCATGAGAAGTAGTTCGCTTCTGTGAGTCGGCCCGCTCGCCGTGCGCTCTCGTGAGGGAGTGCCCCGTTTCACTCGGGCATCGAATTCACATCGACCGCCGTGGGCGGATTCCGTGCGTCCTTCGCCTGCATCGTCGGTCGATACGCCGCGTATGCCCCGCGCACCGTCAGCCGAGCCAGCTCGGGGCATTGCGTCGACGCGTGCGTCACGAAGCGCTCGACGCTGGCGACGAACAGCCGGAACCTGCGCGTGTCGCCCTGGACCTGCTGCACGGTGCCGCAGTGGGTGCAAAGGAGCGTCCAGCCTTTCGACTTGCGCTGCAGCTCCGTCGCGGTCCAGAAGCCGCAGCGGCCGCAGTTGTGGGGGAACAGTCCCAGACCTTCCATCGCTCGATTCCCGATCGCCGGAGCCCGCGACAGACATGCAGAGAATGCGCCAACGGACCCGGGCGGCGGCCTGTCGAGCGGTCGCGAGGCGTGGTTAAATCCACGATGACGGCCGCTTCGTCGGCGCTGCAGCAGGGGCTGAAACAGCGGATGGCCTGGTTTGACGAAGCCATTCGTGGTTTGGGGCGCGCGAGCGCATGGGGAAGTGACACGGCCTGCGCCTCCGGTGCATGCTCTGGTAAAGCGCGGAGCTGATTGTGGCGCACAAGCCAAGACCCACCGAAGAGGGCCTGCGTCGTTATCCGGCCACCGACGGGTACTATCGCAAGGACGAACGCGACGCCGACAAGTGTCCGTGCCAGTGCACGCCGCGGTGTCCGAATCCGTGTGCGGGGCGTTGCGGGTGCGTGGCCTGCGCGATCGCGCTGATCGACCGCCAGATCGACCGCTTGTCGAAGTCTCTGCTCTGACGGCGACGACCGAGGGTTACCGAACGAGGACACCGTCGGCCCGTCGCGCAAGATTGCGCCGGGCGGCGCTCTCGCGGCGTCGCCTGCCCGGCGCGCGATGCTCCGTTCACCCGTCGCCGACCACGACCCGGTTGCGGCCTCCCGTCTTCGCCGCATACAGCGCCTTGTCCGCGCGCACGTAGAGATCATTCGCGCCATCGCCTTCGCGATAGCGCGCCAGCCCGACGCTGACGGTGACCGGAATGCCGCCGCTCATGATCGCCACGGCTTCGCGCAGGTGCTCGCATTCGCGCAGCGCGGCAGTCGCATCCATTCCCGCCAACAGAACGATGAACTCCTCGCCGCCCGCGCGCGCGGCGGTGCCCTGGCTGCCGCAGTGCGCTTTCAGCACGGCGGCGACGGCCGCGAGGGTTTCGTCGCCGGCCTGGTGGCCGTGCAGATCGTTGATCGTCTTGAAGTGGTCGATGTCGATGATCGCAAGATGCAGACTCTCGCCTTCGCGCGCGCGCTCGATGCGCCAGTCGAGCGCCGCATTCAGTCCGCGCCGATTGACCAGGCCGGTGAGCGCGTCGGTGCCGCTCTGCCGCGACAGCTGCAGGTTCTCCTGCTCCAGTTCCTGCTGATACTGCTTGAGCTGCAGCTCGTACCAGTCGCGCTCGCTCATGTGATGGCGCAGCTGGTCGTAGGCGCGCCGCAACTCCATCAGCGCGACGACCTGGCGCGACAGGCCGCGCATCGCATCGATCTGAAAGGGTTCGAGCGTGCGCGGTTGCTGGTCGATCACGCACAGGGTGCCTACCGCGTGGCCGGTCGGCGTCACCAGCGGCGCGCCGGCGTAGAAGCGCACGTTGGGGTCGCCGGTCACCATCGGGTTGTCGAAGAAGCGCTCGTCGGCGAGCGCGTCGTGCACGATGAACAGGTTGTCCGGGTGATTGATCGCATGCGCACAGAACGACACGTCGCGCGGGGTCTGCTCGGCGTCCACGCCGTGGCGCGCCTTGAACCATTGGCGCTCGCGATCGATCAGGCTGACCGTGCCCATCGGCGTGCCGCAGATCGCCGAGGCGATCTTGACGAGGTCGTCGTAGGCTTGCTCCGGCACGGTGTCGAGGATGCGATAGCTGTCGAGTTCACGCTGTCGCTCGGTTTCGCTGGCAGGAATGTGAGGGGCCGTCATGGTGCTTTTTCGTCGTCCTCCGGCAGGTTTCGTCGAGGATGGCCGGCGAACCATCCGCGCGCCGATCGATGATGCAGTTGAAAATTGTGTCTTTGTATACTCAGGATCTGGAAATTCGGATGAACGGGGCGCTGACGACGCATGATGACGCCGTTTCTGGACGATCCGCTGGCCGACGTGATGGGGCCACTCGAAAGCGCACGCCGCGGCGTCGCGACGATTCTTCATGCGGCACGCTCGCACCTCGGCATGGATGTCGCGTTCATATCCGAATTCCAGGAAAAAGTCCGCGTATTCCGCCACGTCGACGCCGTTGCCGGCCGCTCGCCGCTGCAGCCGGGCGATATTTCCCCCCTCGCCGCAGGCTATTGCCGCCGCGTCATCGAAGGCGTATTGCCCGAACTCATCGCCGACACGTCGAAGGTGCCTGCCGCGATGGCGCTGCCGGAGACGCACGCGATTCCGATCGGCTCGCACCTCAGCGTGCCGATCCGGCTGGCGAGCGGTCGCGTCTACGGCACGTTCTGCTGCTTCAGCTTCAGGCCGGACGCGTCGCTCAACGAGCGCGACCTCGGCATGATGCGCACGCTCGCGAACCTGGTCGCCCAACAGCTCGACGAAGAACTCGAGTCCGAGCGCAATCGAGAGGACGCCGCTGCCCGCGTGCGGCGCGCGCTCGATCAGGGCCAGCCGATGATGGTCTATCAGCCGATTTTCCGCATCGAGGACGGCGGCGTCGAGGGCGTGGAATGCCTGGCGCGCTTCGAACTCGAGCCGCGCCGTCCGCCGAACGAGTGGTTCGACGAGGCCGCCGCGGTCGGCATGGGCGTCTTGCTGGAATCGGCCGCCTACCGGTGCGCCTTGCGCGAACTCCAATCGCTCGCCGGCGACTTCGTGATCGCGATCAATTGCTCGCCGCAGGCCATCGTCGACGGCCAGCTGCCGGCGGCGCTGCACGGCGTCAATGCGCAGCGCATCGTGCTGGAAATCACCGAGCACAGCAGCGTGGAAAACTACGCGCAGTTGCGGCAGGCGCTGGTGCCCTTGCGGGCGGCCGGCGTGCGCATCGCGATCGACGACACCGGTGCAGGCTACGCGAGCATGCGCCACATCCTGGCGATCGATCCCGACATCATCAAGCTCGACATCAGCCTCACGCGCAACATCCACCGCGACCGCCGCCGGCGCGCGCTGGCCGGCGCCATGCTGGAATTCGCGAGGCATACCGGCAGCACGATCGTCGCGGAGGGCGTCGAAAGCGCCGACGAACTCGACACCTTGCGCGAGCTCGGCGTGAAAGAGGTGCAGGGCTACTACTTGAGCAGCCCGCTGCCGCTGGCGCGGCTGGGCGAGTTGCTGGCGCGAAAGTACGCGCCGTCGCGGCCTGCTGGTCGATCCATGTGATCGGAGATGGTGGCTATGGGTGGGCTCGAACCACCGACCTTGGCATTATGAGTGCCACGCTCTAACCGGCTGAGCTACATAGCCACAGGGGCGCCCGCACGCATGCGCGAGAGGGCGTGCGATTCTAGTTGGCTGCGCCCGGGTGTCAAGGGGAGGACGTCACGCGACATGGCCCTTTCGCCTTGCCGCAGCGGCAAGCGCTGTGGAAGAATCGGTCCAAACGGAGGAATTACGCCGTGATCGATCCCGATGGCTACCGACCCAATGTCGGAATAATCCTGCTGAACGCGCGCGGACATGTGTTCTGGGCGCGCCGAGTCGGCCGCGACGGCTGGCAGTTTCCGCAAGGCGGCATGCGCAGCGACGAAACACCGATCGAGGCCATGTATCGCGAACTGGAGGAAGAAACCGGCCTGCAGCCGCACCACGTCGAGGTGCTCGGCGCCACGCCTGGCTGGCTGCGCTACCGGCTGCCGCCGCGGCTGGTGCGGCGGCACGAACGCCCGATCTGCATCGGCCAGAAACAGGTCTGGTTCCTGCTGCGCATGGTCGGGGAGGAGTCGGATTTCCGCCTCGATGCGAACGAAAAGCCCGAATTCGACATCTGGCGCTGGGTCGATTTCTGGTACCCGGCCGCGCATGTCGTCAATTTCAAGCGCCGTGTCTACGAACAGGCCCTGCGCCACCTCGTGGTGCTGGCCGAGGGCAGCTGCTGCGTTTCCCTGCGCCAGCAGCAGTGGTCGGTCGAACTGACGGTGTCGACCTGAGGCCGTGCCGACCTGAACGGAATCGCGCACCTAGTTGACAATCATTCGCATTTGCAATTGAATAGCGGCGTCTTCTCAGGACGCCCGCATGTATATCTGCATCTGCAACGCCGTCACCGATCATTCGATCCGCGCCGCTGCCCGCGAAGGCGTGCGCACGTTCGCCGAATTGCGCGAGCGCACGGGCTGCGGCGACTGCTGTGGAAGCTGCGAAGAATTGGCCAGCGAAATCCTCGAAGAATCGCGTCGTCCGCGCGTTCTCGATCTGCCGGTGCTGTCGGCTGCCGCGTAGCCATCCGGCTGCTGCATGCGCACGCGCAAATGCGTGCGATTTTCGTTTCTTCATGAGTCTGACGCGAGCGCTATAGTCGCGCTCGTTTTCGCGCGCCCGGCTTGCGGTGGCGCGCATCCATGAAGAAGGGAGCATCGCGATGAAAGGCCATCCGAAGGTCATCGAGCACCTCAACAAGGTGCTGTACAACGAACTCACCGCGATCAACCAGTACTTCCTGCACGCCAGGATGTACAGGAACTGGGGCTACAAGGAACTCGCCGAACACGAATACAAGGAATCGATCGACGAGATGAAGCACGCCGATCGCCTGATCGAGCGCATCCTGTTCCTCGACGGCCTGCCGAACCTGCAGACGCTCGGCAAGCTTCTGATCGGCGAATCGCCGAAGGAAGTGCTGGCGAGCGACCTCCGCCTGGAGATGCTGGCGGTGCCGGATCTGAAAGCCGCCATCGCCGATTGCGAGCAACTGGCCGACTACGTCAGCCGCGAGCTGTTCGAAAGCATCCTCGAATCGGAGGAAGAGCACATCGACTGGCTCGAAACCCAGCTCGGCCTGGTCGACCGGCTCGGCGAAGTACCGTATCTGCAGACCAAGATCGAGAGCTGATCGGCCGGGGCGAGGCCCGTCAAAGGCTATCTGCTTCGAGCGTCGCGAACTCGGCGGCGACGCGTTCGTATTCCAGGCGAACCTGATGCACGCGCTCGGCCACGGGCGCCGTCGGCGAGGCGCGTAGATCTTCCTCGATGCCGCGCGCGAGCGCGGCCAGCGTGAGCGCTCCGAGGTTGGCGCTGCTGGATTTGAGCGTGTGCGCGATGGCGATCATCGTCGCGTCATCGCCGCTGCCGGCGGCGCTCTCGAGCTCGGCGACGCGGCCCGGCGTTTCTTCCAGGTAGACGCGCACGAGCAGTCCGAAGTCGCCGCCCATGATGTCGAGCATCTCGCGCAGGACGTTCTTGTCCAACGCCGGGGAGGCTGCCGTTTCCCGATCCGCTGCCGCGGGTGCTTGCGCCGGCATTTCGGCCGCGCGGTCTCCGGCGATCTCGCCGGTGCTTTCGTCGGCCGGCGCCGGTGCGGCCGGCGCGGCATCCTCGGCGACGAGCCAGCGCAGCAAGGTCTGTTCCAGGCGCGGTCGGCTGAGCGGCTTGGACAGGTAGTCGTTCATGCCGGCCGCCAGGCATTTTTCGCGATCGCCTGCCATCGCGTTGGCGGTCATCGCGACGATCGGGACCGCTCGCGCGCCGCGTTCGCCTTCCGATGCGCGCCAGCGCTGCGTGGCCGTATAGCCGTCCATGCGCGGCATCTGGCAGTCCATCAGCACGAGGTCGTAGTCGGCGACCGCCAGCCGCGACAAGGCTTCCTCGCCGTCGCCGGCGCTGTCGACCACGAGACCGTGCAGGGCGAGCAGCCGCCGCGCGACCTGCAGGTTCACGGCGTTGTCTTCCACCAGCAGCACGCGGCCGCGCAACGGGCGCGGTGCGGCCTCGCCGGCTCGCGGCAGCGCCGCGTCGTCGTCGGCGATCGCACTGCGGTGGGCTTCGGCGCGGGCCTGTGCGGCACCGGCGTCGAACACGTCGTCCAGCACGGCGCGCAGTTGCGGGGGGACGAACGCGCGCGGCAACGAGGCCGTGCGCGGCGATGCTGCGATGGCGGCCGCTTCGGTATCCGGATGCGTCAGCAGCACCAGGCGCGCACCTGCCAGGGCCGTGTCGCCGAGCACGCTGCGCGCGAACGCGGCGATACGTGGCGCAGGCTCCGTCGCGTCGACCACGACGAGGTCGTACTGCCAGCGCGTGCCTTGCGCAGCGGCGGCGCGCAACTTGGACAGCGCATCGGTCGTGCCTGCCGCTGCGGTGGTCTGCACTTGCAGGTTCGACAATGCCGATTGCAGGCGATGCAGCACGGTCTCGTCGCTGCCCACGAGCAATGCACGTACACCGCGCAGGTCGCGCTGTGTCGGTAGATCGCCGATGACCTTGAGCAGCGGCACGCTGAACCAGAACAGCGAGCCTTTGCCGGGCTCGGACTGCACCGCGATGCGCCCGCCCATCAGATCGACCAGGCGCTTGCAGATGACCAGGCCGAGGCCGGTGCCGCCGAACGCGCGCGTGATCGAAGCATCGCCTTGCGCGAACGGCCGGAACAGCTTCGCCGTGGTTTCCGCCGTCATGCCGATGCCGGTATCGCGCACGGCGAAGGCGACCTCGTGCGCGGTCGGCGTTTCGCCGCGACGGCTGACCAGCACGGTCACGCTGCCGCGCGCGGTGAACTTGATCGCGTTGCTGACCAGGTTCATCAGGATCTGGCGCAGGCGCACCGGGTCGCCGCGCACGGCCAGCCGCACGTTCGGGTCGATGCTGACGCCCAAGCGCAACCCCTTTGCTTCGGCGCTGCGCCGCATCAGCTGCACGACGCCGTCGACGAGCTCGCGCAGGTTCAGCGCGATGTGCTCGATCTCGAGCTTGCCGACGTCGAGTTTCGAATAGTCGAGGATGTCGTCGACGATGCGCAGCATTTCCTGCGCGGAGCGATACGCCGTGCCGAGATGGTCGCGCTGCTCATCCGACAGCCGCGTCGACAGTACCAGCTCGATCAGCGGCAGCACGCCGTTCAAGGGCGTGCGGATTTCGTGGCTCATCGTCGCGAGGAACTCGTCCTTCGCGAGCATCGCCGCCTCGCTGGCCTGCCTGGCGACGATCAGCTCGCCTTGCGTGCGGCGCAAGGTTTCCAGCTGAGCGCGCAGATCGTCGTCGATCGGTGCGCGTACTTGCGGCGCCAGCGCTTGCGTGGGCCGTTCGTCGGTGGCGTCGGCGGGCGCGGGGGCGCGTGCCGTCAGGACGAACAGCCATGCCGCCGCCGCGCAGAGCAGAGCGGCCGAGGCGAAAAAGACGTAACCGGGTTGCACGAGCCACGGTGCGGCAATGGCGACGGCCGCCGCCAGAGCGATTCCTAGCGCGCCGAGCGCGATGCGGTGACGCGGGCCGAGGACCATGCCCGTTCGCTCCTACAGCGCCGAGGCGTGGAAATCGAAGACCAGCTCCTGGCCTGCCTGCTGCACGAAATTGCCCTGGATGAAATCGACGCCGGCCGTCCACAGCGCTGCCGCGCCGCGCGCATCTTCCACGCGTGGCGCGATCACGCGCTTGCCGTTGTCGTGCGCGAGGGTCACCAGCGCGCGCAGTTCGGCGCGGATTCGTTCGTCGTCGAAGCGCAGGTAGCGCGCGGCAATCTTGAGATAGCCGACCGACGGCATCTGCGCGAAGCGGTCGCCGCGAGGCCCGGACCCGACGCCGGCGAGCGTGACGCTGGCCCCGAGCGCATGGACCGCGCCGGCCCAGCGCTCGATGGCGTCGTCGTCGGCCGCGTCTTCGCCGAGTCGCAGCTCGAGCGAAAGCGCCTCGGCGGAGACTTTGCCGTCTTCGAGCAGATGGCCGAGCCACGGCACGCTGTCGGCGTCGTGCACGCTGTCGAACGACACGCTGGCGAACAGGCGTGGCGCGCGGCCGCCGGGCACACGCGCGGCGATCAGCGTGATGCATTGCTGCAGCACCCAGCGGTCGACGGCGCCGATCAGTCCGGCGTGTTCGGCAGCGGGGATCACTTCCGCCGCCGTGTGCACGCGCCCGTCGCCGCCGTGCAGGCGCAGCAGCGCCTGGAACTGTTCCTCTTCCTCGCCGTGCAGCGAAACGATCGGCTGGAACACCAGCTGGAAACCGTCGCCGTCGAGCGCGCTGCGAATGCGTTCGACCAGTTCGTGGTTCGCCGTCGCGGCGACGTCGCGCACCATGAATACGCCGCGGCGACCGGCCGCGCGCGCGGTCGCGATCGCTTCGAGCGCGGTCTCGCGCATGCGCTCCACCTGGCTCGCGCCGGCGACGAAGGGACAGACGCCGACATCGAAAACGACGTGGCCGCGCGCTGCCGTGGCGAAGTTCTCGCGCGCGACGCGATCGCGCAGGTTCAGCGCATACGCTTCCAACAGGTTCGCGTCGCAATCGGGGTTGAAGACGAGGAAACGGCCGTCGCCGTCGGCCGCGACCAGGTCCCGCGCGCCGGCATGCGCCATCAGGAAGGCGCCGGTTTCGGCGATCAGCCCGGCATCGCCCGGCTGAGAGGGCGATGCGGCGGGCTCCTCCAGTGCGAACACGAGCAGGCCGCCGGCGCGGCTGCGCGCATCCTCCATCGCGAGGCAGTCCGACACGCGCTGCAGCAGGTCCGCGCGCGCGGTCAGTCGCGCCGTCGGCGCCGCTGCCGCGACATCGCCGCGGCGGCGCTGCTGGCGCGTGCGGCGCACGCGGTTGGTGACGGCGGAGATCAAGTGCTTCGGGCGCACCGGCTTGGACAGGAAGTCGTCGCCGCCGGCATCGAGCGCCTCGAAATGCTTGTCGGCGTTGTGTTCTCCGGAAAGGAACACGATCGGCGTCGCGACGAACGCTTCGCGCTGGCGGATCAGCGCGGTGAGATCGATGCCGTCGCAGCCGGGCATGTAGAGGTCCATCAGGATCAGGTCCGGATGGAAATGTTCGAGCGCTTCGAGTGCCTCGAGCGCGTCGCCGACGGCGAGCGTCTGCATGCCGGCCTTGCGCAGGATCGACTCGGCGAACACGGTCTGCGTGCGATCGTCCTCGATGATCATGATGCGATACGGGTCGCCGCGCGCCGCTTCGGTCAGTTCGGCGATCCGCGCGATCACGCGATCGGCGCTGGTCGGCGTCTCGATCAGCGCGTCGCAGCCGACGCGTACGGCATGCAGGCGCATGGCGACATCGGCCGGCCCGCTCAGCGCGATCAGCCAGACCGGGTGGTCGAGCTCCTTGCGCATCCGCTTGACGCGGCTGCCGATGTCGTCGATCGCCGTCGCGAACGGTGCATCCACCAGCACCAGTGCCGGGGGAGAAGCAGCCAGCGCACCGATGACTTCGGCGCCGTCGTCGTAGCGCGTCGTCGCATAACCGCGCATGCGAAGGCCGGCGTCGATCGAGTCGGCGAACGCGCCGCCGCGACTGAGGAAGTACACGCGCTGGGCAGCAGGCGCAGCGTCGGCTGCGGGCGCGACGGGCGCTGCCGGTGGCGTCGGCGTCGCGGGGCCCTCGCGAGGGGCGGTTGCCGGGGCGCTCTGCACGATCGTGTCTTCGACCGGCGCCGGCGCGCGCGCGACGGGTACGCCGAAGCGCGTCCAGTAGTCGGCCGGCGGCACGACCAGCAGCGGAAAGCCGTCTTCGTGCGTGGCCCCGCCGACGACGAAGCCCGCGGCAGGCACGGCGTCGACGATCGTCTTCGGCGCCGGGCGCCGCGCAAGCGCGGCGATGGATTCGGCGATGCGTGCGATCTGTTCCGGCGAGGGCAGCTGCGGCGGCGCCAGCAGCTCGGCCGCGACCGCGTGCAGGGCATCGAGGTCGTCGGCGAGCGCGGAGGCTTCCAGCGCACGGCAGGAGGCGCCGAGGAAACTCGCATCGGCAGCCAGCAGCGCCAGCGTATTGATGTCCCAGCGATCGGCCTGCAAGCGTTCGCCGCGCCGGCACAGCCGCGCGATGCGCTGCGGCAACTGCGTCTCGAACAGACGCCGCCGCTCCGGCCGATGCAGGTCGAAATCGCGTACCAGCATGGGTCTTTCCCCGTGTCGGGGACGACTATACCAGCGACGTCGAGGCGCGGTTACGGCTTGACAACCACCAGCACCACGATCGCGATCAGCAGCAGCGCCGGCACTTCGTTGAACACGCGCAGCCAGCGGCTGGAGCGGCGATTGGCGTCGCGCGCGAACTCGCCCACCATCTTCACCAGCATCGCGTGGTAGGCGATCAGCAGAACGACCAGGCCGAGCTTGGCGTGCAGCCAGCCCTGCTGCAGGTAGTCGACGCTCGCATGCGCGAACGCGCCGAGCGTCAGCAGGCCGAATACGACGGCCAGCGCGCCGCCGATGTGCGTGATCATCAGCAGGCGCCGCTCCATGATCTTCAGGCGATCGCGCACGACCGCTTCGCTCGCCTCGGCGTGGTAGACGAACAGTCGCGGCAGGTAGAACAGGCCGGCGAACCAGGTCACCACGAAGATCACATGGAAAGCCTTCAGCCAAAGCATCGGTACGCTCCTCGAGATTGCGCCGAGTATAAATGCCGCGTAACCCCGCGAGCGGCGCGCCTTGACCGCCCCTGCCGGCACGACTATAAGCGTCGGCCTTGCCCGTCACGCGCGCATCGTCCAGGCCGAATGCCGAAGATCGCACCGCCGCTGGTCATCCGACAGCACGATCCAGCGCGCCAACGCCGCGCCTGGCTGCTGCTCGCGCTAGCCTGGCTCGCCAGCCTGCTGATGGCCGCGGCGATCGCCACCGCGCTGGTGGCGGCGGTCCCCGGCGGCAATGCCAAGAAGCAATTGGCCGCTGCGGAGGAGGAAAAGCAGGCGCTGATGTCGCGCATCGCGGTGCTCGAGCGTTCCGAGCAGGTCGCCAAGGCCGCACTCACCGATCTGCAGCAGACGATGCGCGAGCGCGACGAGGAAATCGACGCGCTGCGCGCCGACCTCGCGTTCTACGGCCGCCTGGTCGGCGGCGCGCGGCGCGAGGGCCTGGCGGTGCACATGCTGACGCTGAAGCCGGTGAAGGACTCGCAGGCGTGGAATTTTGTCGTCACGCTGACGCAGAACTTCAAGCGCGGCCAGGACGTCAAGGGCCATGTGACGGTGTCGGTCGAGGGCGTGCAGGCCGGCAAGCTGACGACGCTCGACTGGGCCGCACTCAGCCAGGGCCAGAACAATGCGGGAATCGAGTACGGCTTCAAGTATTTTCAACAAGTGAGCGGTACCATCATGCTCCCGCCGGGTTTTGCAGCGAATCGCGTGATCGTGCACGCCGATGGCGACGGCGGCAGAGCCGACCAGGAGTTCGCCTGGAAGGACGCGGTCAAGGGCGAGGAGGGAGACGATGTTCGGCAATGACAAGCGCACCAGCAAAGTGGCCGTGGCGGCAATCAGCACGCTGATCGCCGAGGGAACCCGCATCCACGGCGACGTGCATTTCAGCGGCGGCCTGCACCTGGAAGGTCATATCGACGGCTCGATCTCGGCGGAGGGTGCCGATTCGGTACTGACGCTGAGCGACAAGGGCCGCGTCAACGGCGAGATCCGCGTATCCAACGCGGTCGTCAACGGCACCGTGCAAGGCGACATCTTCGTCGGCGAGCGCCTCGAACTCGCCGGCAACGCACGTATCGAAGGCAACGTGCACTACAAGGTGCTCGAGATGGCTGCCGGCGCGCAGATCAACGGCAAGATGCTCTATCAGAGCGAGCCGCCGCGCCGCCTGGCGGCACCGGAAGTGGAGTCCGATCTGTCCAAGATCGCGACGGCGGAGGCTTGAAAAAGCGTCGCCGCGGCACGACGTGTGCCCTTTGGACGCCCCTTCCGACGCCATGAACGAAACGATCACGCCCAGCTATCTCGATGCCGACGCGGCCCCGCTGGTGTTCACGCACGCGGCGGCCGGCAAGGTGCGCGAGCTGATCGCCGAGGAAGGCAATCCGGAATTGAAGCTGCGCGTCTACATCAGCGGCGGTGGCTGTTCGGGGTTCCAGTACGGGTTCACGTTCGACGAGGCGCGCGCGGAAGACGATTTCGCGGTCGATCGCGACGGCGTCACGCTGCTCGTCGATCCGCTCAGCCTGCAGTACCTCGCCGGCGCGGAGATCGACTACTCCGAATCGCTGACCGGCGCGCAATTCGTGATCCGCAACCCGAACGCGAGGACGACCTGTGGCTGCGGCTCCTCGTTCTCGGTCTGATCAGCGCGGCGGATACGCGTGACCGCGCGCACGAACGTCTTCGCCGGCAGCACGCTCGAACGCAACGCCGAACTGCGCGACGAAGCCGAGTGGGTGGCGGCGCAGCGCGCCGATCCCAAGGCGCGCCACGTGGTGCTCGGAACGGACGGCCGCGCCCTGATCCAGACCGGTGCCGATGCCTTGCGCCTGCTCGGTACGGCCGAACTACTCGAGTTCGCTGCGGAGCCGTTGCCGACCTACCTCGGCAGCGACGAGATCGGCCCGCTGTTCTTCGTCAGCCTCGACCAGGTATTGGCCGAGCGCATCGCGAGCGCCGTGGACGGCGCTTTCATCGACCTGCGCAGCGCCGGTACGCGCCTGCATCCGTTCCAGGCCAACCTGTTCGCGACGGCGCGTGCGCTGGCGTACTGGCACGTGCGCACGCGCTTCTGCGGCGTGTGCGGCATGCGCGTGGAATGGCACGCGATGGGACATCGCGCCAAGTGCACGAACCCGGAATGCGCGACCGAGCATTTTCCGCGCGTGGATCCGGCGATGATCGTGATCGTGAGCTGGCGCGACCAATGCCTGCTCGGGCGCCAGGCCAGCTGGCCGCAAGGGCGCTATTCGACGCTGGCCGGATTCGTCGAACCCGGCGAATCGCTCGAAGACGCCGTGCGGCGCGAGGTGTTCGAGGAGGCCGGCGTGCGCGTCGGCGAATGCGAGTACTACTCCTCGCAGCCGTGGCCGTTCCCGTCGTCGCTGATGCTCGGCTTCACCGCCAAGGCGACCAGCCCCGCGATCCAGGTCGGGCGTGAACTCAGCGACGCGCGCTGGTTCGGCGTGGACGATCTCGTCGGCGGTCTCGCCGATCGCAGCATCGTGCTGCCGCCGCGCGTTTCGGTCTCGCACGAGCTGATCGCCCACTGGCTGCGCCGGACAGCCGGACTCGAACTGACGCAATTGCTGTCCGACGAACCCTGGCTGCGACCGTCTGCCTGAAGTCCGCCGCCTGACTTCTGCGGTGGCGCATCGCGTCGGCTAGAATGCCGCGAAGTTCATTGCAGCGCGAATCGGACCCTTCGCTTCCATGGCACAGACCCTGCTGGCTGTTTTTCTCGTGCTCGTCAGCGCGCAGACGCTGCCGGATCTCGCGCGGCTGCGTGATTTTTCCTGGCTCAAGCTCTGGCTTGCACGCTGGGGCGGCGGCACCGAAGGCTCCGCGGGCATGGCGCTGCTGCTGCCGCTGATCCTCGTCGTCGTCTGCGCGCTGGTGCAGGGCGCGCTGACCCACGTGCTGTTCGGCCTGCCGGCGTTCGCCTTCGGCGTCGCCGTGCTGTTCTACTGCTGGGGTCCGCGCGATCTGGAGGCCGACATCGACGCCGTGCTGAAGGCGCCGGACAGCGACCGCCGTCATGCCGCCGCGCAGCTGCTGCGCCCGGAGCCGGCGACGCAGGAGCTGCCGCTGGAGTCCGCGCCGCTGGTCGAGGCGACCTTCCTTTCCGCGCTGTCGCGCTGGTTCGGCGTGCTGTTCTGGTTCGTGATCCTCGGCCCCGCCGGCGCCATCGGCTATCGCGTCGTGCAGCTGCTCGCACGCAGTCCGGCCTTCATCGACGAGACGAATGCCGCGCAGCGCGCGATGCTCGATCGCGCGGCGCTGATCGTGGACTGGGCGCCTGCGCATCTGATGGCGCTGACGCTGGCGCTGGTCTCCGAATTCGACGCGGTCCTGAAGACGTGGCGCGACTATCACGCAGCGCACGGCAAGGGCTATTTCGCGCTCGACCTCGGCTTCCTCGGCGCCCTCGCGCGCGCCGGCATCGACGCCGACGTGATCGCCGGCGACGGCTATGCGACCGACGTCAACGATCCGCTGGTCGAACTCGCGGATGCGCGCACCGTACTCAAGCGCATCCTTGTGACGTGGCTGGCCATCATCGCGGTGCTGGTGCTGGCCGGCTGGGCCGCCTGACCGGTCAAACTCCGTCGAGCGCAGCGGCGAGCACGTCGCATGCCGCCTGCGGCCGCCCGAGCGCACGCGCACGCTGCGCGAGGACCTGCAGGCGCTGCGGCTCGGCCAGCAATTCGCGTACGCGATAGTCGAGCGCGGTCGCGTCGACGGCCTTCAGTGCGGCGCCCTGTTCGAGCAGGTGGTCGCAGTTGCGTTCCTCCTGACCCGGTATCGGCGCGTGCACGATCATCGGGCGGCCGAGCGCGAGGCATTCCGACGTCGTCAGTCCGCCGGGCTTGGTGATGACGAGGTCGCAGGCCGTCATCAGGCGCTCCACCTTGTCGGTGAATCCTTGCGCGATCAGGCGCCGCGGATGGCGCGCGGCCAACGCATGCAGGCGTTCCTGCATCTTCGCATTGCGCCCGGCCAGCGCGACGAGCTGGAAATCCGCGTCGAGCGCGAGCAGGCGCTCGGCGACCTCGTCCAGACCGCCGAGGCCGGCGCCGCCGCCCATCAGCAGGATCGTTTTGCGCTGCGCGTCGATGCCGAACTCCGCTGCGCAGGCGGCGCGATCGAGCGGCGCCGCGAACGCAGGCATGATCGGAATGCCCGTCACATGCGTCTTCGTGCGCTCGATGCCGCGCGCGTGCATGCGAAAGGCCACTTCGTCGTTCGCGGCGAAGTAGCCGGCCATGTCCGGCACGACCCACATGCCGTGCAGGTCGAAATCGGTGACGACGACGAAGACCGGCGCACCGAAACGCTCGCGGCTGCGTTCGCGCATCAGCAGCTCCGCCGGCAGGAAGTGCGTGCAGATGACGACATCGGGGGCGAACTCGGCGATCGCCTTGCGCAGCGCGCGCGTATTCAAGCGTTCGATCGCACGGCGCAGGCGCGCCAGCGGCGTGCTCGGCGGCGTGCGGTCCATGATGCGGTACAGCGCCGCCCAGACGGCGGGCTGATGCTCGACGATCTTGAGGTAGAGATCGGTGTAGAGCGCGCGGAACGCGGGCGCGACGTGGTCCATCACGTCCAGGTGCAGCACTTCGATGCCGGAGTGCGCCGTCGCGGCGACTTGCAGCGCCTGCGCCGCGCGCACGTGACCGGCGCCGGCGGAGACGCTGAGCAGGAGTAACCGAGTCATTGCGAACCTTTCGTCGAGCCAGCTTCGTCGTCGCGTAGGATACGTCGGCTCCGGCGAGAACGCCGCTCATCCCCGCAGCAATTTTTCCAGCTCCGCGCGCGCGCGCGACGCGGCAAGGAATTGGCCGATACGCTCGGCCAGCTTGTCGACGTTCATGCCCCTGGCACCGACGAACAGGTTCAGCGTGACGACGAGCGGACCGGTCTTTTGCAGCGTGACCGAGCGGACGGGTCGGGTACGGCCGAACAGGAAGAACAGGCCCAGCGGCGGTGGCGTGAAACCCTCCGTCAGCTCGAACTTGACTTGGGTATGCGTCGTCAAGCCGTTTTGGGAATGTTCGATGACGCCATAGTCCTCCACCTTGTCCCAGGGCAGCACGCCGTTTTTCAGGCGCACGCCCTGCTCGGTCAGCGTGAAACGCGGCGTGCGTCGGGCGAACAGAAGCCATGCGCACGCCGCGACGACCACCGCGCCGCAGACGAGGGTGGTGACGACCCGCGTCGTCGTCAGGTCGTTCCGCGTGAGCACGCCGTAGATCAACCCGCAGGCGATCAGGCCGATGAGTGCCGGCATCGCGATCGCGTGCGAAGCGACATCGACGCTGCCGCGTCCGTTGGACTCGATCGACCGCAATTCGGCAAGGGTGGCGTCGCGTTCGGCTTGCGAATGGTCGGCGAACTCTTGTTCCAGCGAGGAAGCGATGCCGCTCATGGGTCTGTCTCCAAAGGGTTGAGAATGTCCGCCGGCGCGTGCGCGGCGGGGCTGGACCGATGCATCACGCAATCGCGGCGGATGGCGTCACGGCTTCGCGATCTTGATCGTGGGATCGAACTCGAACGTGATCACGGCGTGCGACTGCGTCTTGCCGATGCGGTTGTCGGTCGCGCCGCCGCGCGGCAGGCCGGTCTTCGCATCGAAGTGCGCGGCAACCTGGATGGGCAGCGTGGGTTCGCCGATCGTGAAGCGATAGGTCCGCACCGCGTGCCCTTCCTCGCTGCCTTCGCCGAGGCAGGCGAGATCCCGGACGGCGGTGGCGGAGAAATAGCGGCGCATGTCCGGGTCCGTGGCGAGGATGCGGACGTCGTCGGCGCCGAGGGGGCTCCAATCGCCTTCGTCCCGCCGCCATCCCTGCTTGCCGTCGACGAGGACGACCTCGCTCTTGTCGAACGGCATCTCGTTGCGCAGGTGCAGCGAGGCGGGCGGGGCCACTTCGAGCCATGTCTTGCCGGCGGCCATCGGATACGGCTTGCCGTCCATTTCGGTCGTCGTCTGCACGACGCTGATGGCGCGGAAGGCCCCGGCGCCGGGCTTGACCGTGTTGTCGGCGGCGAAATCCGCCGCGCAATCGGCATGGGCGAGACGGCCGGCCAGCAGCGCGAATCCGATGGACAAGGTGGCGCGCAAACGCATGGGAGTTCTCCGTAAGTTGAAAAATGCAGCCAAGGACGGCCGCTTCTTGGTTTCTGCGGTCAAGACGATGGCAAAGGCAGGTCGTTTCAGGCCGTCACTGCGGATTCGAGGCCGAGTTCGACCAGCAGATGCGCCTCGCGGGTGTCGCGCGTGCGTGCGACCAGCTCCGGCGTGATCGCGACGCCGAGCGCATCGAGCCGCTGCCTGAGCGAAGGGTGCGTGTCGAGCGGATGCGTCTGGCGATCCTCGAGGCGCTCGCGCGGATCGGCGAGGCCGCGCTCGGCGACCAGCCTGCGTACCATCGGCAGCACGCCTTCGCGTCGCTCCGCAGAGGCCTCGCGGTTGCGCGTCAGCGCCTCGTCGACGAGCGGTTGCAGCACGGCGCTGCGCAACAGAGCGAGCGCCGCCGGCTCGGTGCCGGCGATGCGGCTGCCGAACGCATCGGCAGCCAGTTCGCGCTCGCGGCTCCAGTGGTGCACCGCCGCATCGAAGCTGTGCAGAAACCCCTTGCCGTACAGGCTTGCCGGCGCGGTCGCCCAGGCACGCCAGCCGTCGTCGTTCGCGTCGTGTTCGTTCGTGATCGCGAGAATGCTGCCGGTCAACGTGCGGTAGATTGGCGCGAAGCGCAGGCCGTAGGCGGTGTCCTCACCGGTGAAATGGCCGAGTTCGTGCGCGACCACCGCGGCAACTTGCGCGCGATCGAGAAAGGCCATGTACGGCAGCGGCAGGTACAGCACGCGGCCGTCCGGGACGCGCTGGCCGTTGGCGAGCGCGACCGCATGCTCGGTGACGAAGAAGCCTTCGTTCAGCCCCACGACGACCGAGTCCGGCAGGCGCGCGCCGGTGCGTTGCGCAACGTCGCGCACGAAATTCCACAGCGCGGGCGCCTGCGTCGCGGACACGGACCGGCCCATGATTTCGATGGGCTCCGGCGTCTGCTCGCGCCGCGCGAAACGGATCGTGTCCCACACGATCTTCGCGCCGTACCAGACCAGCGCCAGCGCGACGAATCCACCGAATATGACCAGTTTCATCGTGCCATTGGATCGATATTGCTCCGGGCTGCCGATCGCGTGCACGAGTTCGAACGCGAGCAGACCGACCAGCCCGGCGAACACCAGCAGGGTCTGCAGCACCATGAAAACAGGAAGCCAGCGGCGCCCCGTGTCGAAGGCAGCCAGCAGCGCATCGCGCGACCGCATCGCTTGTGCGGCGGCGCGGCGCATGGCGAGCAGCGCGGCGCAGAACGTAACCGTGGCAAGCACGCCGAGCAGCAACGAGGTTGGTGCGACGGCGTCGAGCATCTGGCTGCCGTCGCGGGTGTGCGCAGGCAGCTGCGCCGCCGGCGTGGCCAGCCACCCGCCGGCGCGGTGCCACTGCCACAGCGCGATCAGCGCGATCGCGAGCGGAACGCCGAGGCCGACCGGGACGGCGAGAGGTATGCGGGAGGATGGCTGGGAGGCGGTCATGTCGCGATCGTGTCTGCGGTATGCAGACACAATCACGAAAGCGCGGCGCAACCGCGCATTTTTCCGAGCGAGGCGCCGCTACGCCCTGTCGCCGCGCAGCGCGCGTACCTCGGCTTCGAGCGCGGCGGCGCTGGCCTGAGCCGCCGGAACGATGCCGCCGACCGCCACCGCGATGCGCGACCAGAACCGGCGCGGCAGGCGCGATCGGCCGAGCGCGGTATCGCGCCGGCTGAACACCGAGCCCCACAGGCCGCGCAGCGCGATCGGCACCACCGGCACCGGCCGGCGCGCGAGGATCGTCTCGACGCCCGACCGGAACGGCGCGATCTCGCCGTCGCGGGTCAGGCCGCCTTCCGGAAAGATGCACACGAGTTCTCCTTGCGCGAGCGCACGGTCGACTTCGTCGAACGCAGCGTCGAGCAAGGCGGCGTCTTCCTTGCGTCCGGCGATCGGAATCGCCTTCGCGGTGCGGAAGATGAAGTTCAGCAGCGGGATGTTGTAGATCTTGTAGTACATGACGAAGCGGATCGGCCGGCGCACGACACCCATGACGATCAGCGGATCCATGAAGCTGACGTGGTTGCAGACGAGCAGGGCGGCACCTTCGTCGGGAACCTTCTCCAATCCTTCGGTCTCGATGCGGTAGAGCGTCTTGATCAGGATCCAACTGAGGAACCGCATCAGGAATTCGGGGACCAGCGTGTAGATGTAGATCGCGACGAGGGCGTTGAGGATGGCCACCGTCAGGAAGATCTGCGGCACGGAAAAGCCGAGCGCGGTGAGCCCGAGGCCGAGGCCGGCGGCGAGCACCATGAACAGCGCGTTGAGGATGTTGTTGCCGGCGATCACGCGCGACAGTTCGCTGCGCTCCGTGCGGCTCTGCACGAGCGCGAACAGCGGCACGATGTAGAGGCCCGCGAACAGGCCGATCAGGGTCAGGTCGAGCACGAGGCGCCAGCTGCCGGGCGCCATGAGGAAACCGCCCATGCCGAGGCCGTGCAGGGTCGAGGCGAGCGGGCGTGCGAAATACAGATCGACTGCGAAGACCGTCATGCCGATCGAGCCGAACGGCACCAGGCCGATTTCGACCTTGTGGCCGGACAGGCGCTCGCACAGCAGCGAACCGACGCCGACGCCGACCGAGAACAAGGCCAGCGTCAGGTTCAGCACGGACTCGCCGCCGCCGAGGAAGACTTGCGTGTAGCCCGGCAATTGCGCGGTGAACACGGTGCCGAAGAACCAGAACCAGGAGATGCCGAGCACCGCGTTGAACACCGTGCGGTTGCGGCCGACGTAGCGCATCACGCGTACGGTCTCGCCGGCAGCGTTGAAGTTGAACTCGAGGTCGGGCGCGGTCGCCGGTGCCGGCGGGATAGCGCGGCTGGCGAGATAGCCCGCCACGGCGACGCCGACGACGAGGATCGACGCGGCGGTCGCGCCGAAGTCGCCGAGCGCCATCAGCGAGCCGCCGGCCATCATGCCGAGCAGGACCGCGATCGACGTACCCATCTCGACCAGGCCATTGCCGCCGACCAGTTCCTCCGGCTTGAGCGCCTGCGGCAGGATCGCGTACTTGATCGGACCGAACACGGTCGAGTGCAGGCCCATCAGGAACAGCACGACGAACAGCAGGGTCACCTGGTGCGCATGGAACGCGTACACCGCGAGCAGCATCGCGCAGATTTCGAACAGCTTGACGTAGCGGATCAGGCGGGTCTTCTCGAACTTCTCCGCAATCTGCCCGGCGCTGGCGCTGAACAGGAAGAACGGCAGGATGAAGATCGCCGGCGCGATCATCGCGTAGGTGCTCGCCGCCTCGACCGACAGGCCGAGGTGGAAGCCGATCAGCACGATCATGCCCTGCCGGAATGCATTGTCGTTGAAGGCGCCGAGCGCCTGGGTCGCGAAGAACGGCGCGAAGCGCCGCGTCTCGAGCAGCTTGAACTGGCTGGACATGGAGGACCCCGATGGAAGCGCGGGCAATCTAGCAGGCCGGACGCGCGCTTGGCGATGCGCCGCGCGCCGAACTTCGGCCGCGGTCGAGGGTCGGAGCGGCCGGGGTGGCGAGCGGCTAAACTACGCAGCTTGCCCTCAACCTGCCGCACCCACGGTAAGAAGACCCATGCCGATACGCACTCTGCTGGCGCCAGCGCTGACCCTGTTGTTCATCACCGCGGCACCTGGAACGCTGCAGGCCGAGACCGCCTTGAAACCGGTCCCGACGCCGGACCTGTCCAAGCTCCCGGCCGCACACGCGGAAGAGCTGCGCAGGGCGCGCACGAGCTTCGACAAGATCCGCGAAGTGCAGACCGGCGAGGTGCTCGCCGAAACCTATGCGATCCTCGCCAAGGCGTATGCCCGCAACGGGTTCTACGACGCCGCCGACGTTGCGATCGACGACGCGATCGCGCTGGCGCCGCAAAGCGGACGCTGGGTCTACCTGCGCGGCATGCTCGCCGTCATGCAGAAGCAGGACGCCGCGGCGAAGGCCTATTTCGAGCGCGCGTTCACCATCGAACCGGACTACCTGCCGATCCGCACCGCGATCGCGAGCCAGCGGATGGCCGCGGGCAATCTCGACGGAGCGCGCCAGGTCCTGGAGAGCTATTCGACCGAGCATTCCGACCAGCCCGTTCCCGTCGCGATGCTCGGCGACATCGCGTTGCGGCAGAAGCGCTATCCGGAAGCCATCGCCAAACTGACGCGGGCATTGCAGCTGGCACCCGCCGCGAACCGCCTCTATGGGCAACTGGCCGATGCCTACGCCGGCGCCGGCGACGCGAAGGCCGCGGCGGAAGCGCGCGCGAAGGCGGGTCCGGACACGCCGGTGCTGTTCGATCCGGTCGGCCACGGGCTCGTCGCCGATTTCGATCCGTCGCAGGTCAAGCTGCCCGTCCAAGGCGCCCAGGCCACGCCGGCGGCTCAGGCTCCCAGCCTGCCGACCGATCCGGTCGAGCGCGCCATTGCCGAAACGCGCGCGCTGATGCTCGCGCGCAAATACGACGACGCGCGCAAGCGCCTGGACCAGGCGCTGCAGGCTTCGCCGAACAACGCGGGGCTGCTCGTCCTGTATGGTCGCCTGGAGACCGAGGCGGGCAATCTTCCTGCGGCGGAGACGCGCGCCAAGCAGGCGATCGCGGCCGACCCGAAGGATCCGCGCGCCTATGTCGTTCTCGGGCTCGTGCAGGAAATGCGCAGCGACGACGCAGGCGCGCAGCGTTCCTACGAGCAGGCCGTCCGCCTGCAGCCGACGCAGGCGAACGCGCGTATCGCGCTCGGCGCGCTGTTCGTGCGGCTCAACCGGCTCGACGATGCCATCGCGCAGTTCCGCGCGTTGACCCAGGCCGGCGTGAAGAGCGAGGAAGCCTGGACGCGATTGATCGCCGCGCAGTTCGTCGCGGGCCGCTGCGCAGACGCGCTGCAGGAAATCAACAACGCCCTCAAGAAAGAATCCGACAGCGGCTACCTGCTGCAGCTGTTCGTGCGCACGGCCAGCACCTGTCCCGCCGTCGGCGCCACCGAGAAGCGCATGGCGCTCGACTACGGCGGCAAGCTCTATCTCGCCGCGCCGATTCCTGCCGTCAGCGAGGCGTACGCGCTCGCGCAGGCGGCCAATGGCAAGTGGGACGACGCGGTGAAGACGCAGCAAGGCACGATGTTCATCGTCATGCGCGACGAAGGCGTTCGCGGCGTCGCGCCGTACAAGATGTTCATGCAGCTGTTCCAGGCGCACAAGCTGCCCGATCGTCCGTGGCCGGCCGACGCCGAAGTGTTCAATCCGCGCCGGCCGACGCCGCTGGCTGTTGCGCCCGGCAGTCCCGCGCCGGCGCGGAAGTAACGCGGCAAACGGTCGATTTCTTCCGACGCCGGCTGTCGTGGCCGGTTGTCGCGACGACGGCGGCGCTCAGTTTCGATGCAGCGCGCGGTGGCCGATGTCGCGCCGGTAGAAGGCGCCGTCGAAGCGGATCGCGCGGGCGACCGCATAGGCGCGCTCGCGCGCCGCAGCGATGTCTTCGCCGAGCGCGCACACCGCCAGCACGCGGCCGCCGGCCGTGACGACGCGGCCGGCGTCGTCGAGGCGCGCGCCTGCGTGGAATACCTTCGCATCGTCTCCGGTCGGCGTGTCCAGGCCGTCGATCGCATCGCCGCTGCGCACGTTGCCGGGGTAGCCGGCGGCGGCGACGACGACGCCGAGCGCAGGACGCGGATCCCACTCGGCGGTCACTTCGTCCAGGCGGCCATCGAGTGCCGCCTCGACCAGCGCGACGAGGTCGGCCTTCAGCCGCAGCATGATCGGTTGCGTCTCGGGATCGCCGAGGCGCGCATTGAATTCGATGACTTTCGGCGCGCCGCTCGCATCGATCATCAGGCCGGCGTACAGGAATCCGCCGAACGGCGCGCCTTCGGCCGCCATGGCGGCGATCGTCGGGCGGATCACTTCGTCGAGGATGCGCTGCTCGACGGCCGCCGTCACGACCGGTGCCGGCGAATACGCGCCCATGCCGCCGGTGTTCGGGCCGAGGTCGCCTTCGTCGCGCCGCTTGTGATCCTGGCTCGTCGCCAGCGGCAGTACGTGCCGGCCGTCGCTCATGACGATGTAGCTGGCTTCCTCGCCTTCGAGGAACTCCTCGATGACCACGCGCGCCGAGGCATCGCCGAACGCATGCGCGCCCAGCATGTCGCGCAGCGCCTGTTCGGCGTCGGCCAGCGTCAGCGCGACGACGACGCCCTTGCCGGCGGCGAGGCCGTCGGCCTTGATCACGATCGGCGCGCCGTGCTTGCGCACGTGTGCCAGCGCGGCTTCCAGCTCGGTGAACACGGCATAGTGCGCGGTCGGAATGTTGTGGCGCGCGAGGAAATCCTTGGCGAACGCTTTGGAGCTTTCCAGCTGCGCCGCGATGCGCGTCGCGCCGAAGCAGCGCAGGCCGGCGGCGCGGAATCGATCGACGACGCCGGCCGCGAGCGCGGCTTCCGGGCCGACCACGGTCAGCGCGATGTCCTCGTCGATCGCGAGGGTCAGCAGACCGTCGATGTCGGTCACCGCGATGTCGGCATTGCGCACACCGGCTTCGCGAGCCGTACCCGCATTGCCCGGCGCGACGACGACTTCGCCGACCGAAGGCGACTGCTTCAGTCTCCATGCCAGTGCGTGCTCGCGGCCGCCGGAACCGATGACGAGGATTTTCATTTTGGAGCCGGGATTGGGGATTCGGGATTGGAGATTGGCTAGAGCGAAGTCGTCACGCAGGTGGGGTTTCGTGGCAGAACTCGGCCTTTGCTTTTCCGAATCCCGAATCTCGAATCCCCAATCCCCGCTTCAATGCCTGAAATGCCGCACACCCGTGAACACCATCGCCATGCCGTGCTCGTCGGCGGCGGCGATGACTTCGGCGTCGCGCATCGAACCGCCGGGCTGGATCACGGCGCGGATGCCGGCTTCGGCGGCGGCGTCGATGCCGTCGCGGAACGGGAAGAACGCGTCGGACGCCATCACGCTGCCGTTCACGTCGAGCTTGGCTTCGGCTGCCTTGATCGCGGCGATCTTCGCGCTGATCACGCGGCTCATCTGGCCGGCGCCGATGCCGATCGTGCGGCTTTCGCGCGCATACACGATCGCGTTCGACTTCACGTACATGGCGACGTGCCAGGCGAACAGCAGGTCGTGCAGCTCGGTCGCGTTGGGCACGCGCCGGGAGACCACCTTGAGATCGGTCAGCAGCAGGGTGTCGCGGTCGGCATCCTGCACGAGCAGGCCACCGGCGATACGCTTGAAGTCGAACGCGGGGGGAGCCTGTTCGTCCCATTCGCCGGTGGCGAGCACGCGCACGTTCGGCTTGGCGGCGAGCGCGGTGATCGCTTCGGGGTCGAAGTCCGGCGCGACGACCACCTCGACGAACTGGCGCGCGATGATCTCGCGTGCGGTCGCTCCGTCGAGCGGACGATTGAACGCGATGATGCCGCCGAACGCGGAGACCGGATCGCAGGCATAGGCGCGTTCGTACGCTTCGAGCACATTCGCGCCGAGCGCCACGCCGCAGGGGTTGGCGTGCTTGACGATCACGCAGGCGGGCGCCTTGCGGAAGGCCTTGACGCACTCGAGTGCCGCGTCCGCATCGGCGATGTTGTTGTAGGAGAGCTCCTTGCCGGCCAGCACGCGGGCCTCGGCCACCGTGCCGGGCGGAACGCGCCGCTCGACGTACAGCGCCGCGCCCTGGTGCGGGTTCTCGCCGTAGCGCAGCGTCTGCTTGCGATCGAACGCGAGCAGCAGGCTCGGCGCGAACGCCTCGGGCTTTTCCGCATCCGCGCGCGTGCCGAGCCAGTTCGCGACGATGCCGTCGTAGCGGGCGGTATGCGCGTAGGTCTTCGCGGCCAGGCGGCGGCGCAAGGCGAGCGAGGTGCCGCCGTGCGCGAGCGCCTCGAGCACTTCGGCGTAGTCGGCCGGGTCGATCGCGACGGCGACGTGCTCGTGGTTCTTCGCCGCGGCACGCAGCATGGCCGGACCGCCGATGTCGATGTTCTCGATCGCGTCGGCAAAGGTGCAGTCCGGCGACGCGGTGACGTTCTCGAACGGATACAGGTTGACGACGAGCAGGTCGATCGGCGCGATGCCGTGCTTGTCCATCACCGCATCGTCGACGCCGCGGCGGCCGAGCAGGCCGCCATGCACGCGCGGATGCAGCGTCTTGACGCGGCCGTCCATGATTTCCGGAAAGCCCGTGAGCGAACTCACGTCGGTGACCGGCAAGCCGGCCGCGCGCAGGGCCTTGGCCGTGCCGCCGGTCGAGAGCAGGGCTACGCCGAGCGAATCGAGGCCGCGCGCGAGGTCGATCAGGCCGGCCTTGTCCGACACGCTGAGCAGGGCGCGCCGCACAGGAGCGAGAGTGTCGTCGAACATGGGTTCACACGGGCCGCGGAAAGCGGCGAAGTATAGCGGTGCCGGCGCCGGATGTTCAGTCGGCCAAGCCGTATTGCTGCAGCTTCTTGCGCAAGGTCGCCCGATTGATGCCCAGGGCGGCCGCGGCCTTGCTCTGGTTGCCGCCGTACCACGCCATGACCTCGCGCAGCAGCGGCGACTCGACTTCGCACATCACCAGAGCGTGCAGGCCTTCGCCCGGCTCGGACTCGACATCGGCGAGATAGCGGCGCACGGCGCGTGAAACGCACTCGCGCAGCGCCGGTTGCAACAGGGATTCGTGCACGCTTTCGGCGCGCGACAGACTTACGGCATTCACAGCGGCATGGCCCCTTTGGATTAACGCGCTTCCTTGAGCGGGCCGATGTGCAAAACGGGATGCACACGGGGAAGGGATATTAGCGCCGCGATCGCGCCTTGGTAAGCCCTTGCATCGCGAAATATTCGTTCGATGACGGATCGAACCGCGCGATGCCTTCGCCAGTCGCCACTTGCGTGATCCTGTTCATGCGATCGCTGAGAAAAGTTGCCGGAGTGCGCGACGCAGCTACGTCATTCGAACTTGAACTCGAATGCGACGGCGTTGCGCCCCGGGTCGGCGACCTCGAACACCAGCGCCGTGCTCGCGCCGGCCGCGATGCCGGCGGCGATCACGCGCGTGTCGCTCAGGTACTCGCGCGGTTGGAAGCGGCGCATAGCGACGCGATTCTCGTCGAGATCGGACAGCGAGATCTCGACCGTCGGATACGGCTGCGCGAAGGCGGCGTCGTTGCGCAGCGTCGCCGAGATGATCAGCGCGCCCGGCACCGAAGGATGCGGACGAATGTCGCGCGACAGCAAGGCGAGCGTCGTCGGGTCGTGGCGCAGCGGCAGCCGGCAGCCGAGCTTCGCGCACACCGGATCGAGCACGGCGCGCGCGCGCGCGTCGTCGATCCAGTTCGCGCGGTCCGCCCAGGCGATCTGCCCGAGCAGGACGAGCAGCAGCAGCGTGCAGCCGGCCAGCCACCGCCCGGTGCGCGGCGCGCGTGCGCGGCGGCGTGCTGCAGCGAAGGCGGGCAATGTGGAACGCTCGCCCGCGCGCGCGCGGTCGGCTGGTTCGGCGAACAGCGCGGTCTGCGCCGGACTCGGACGGAACACCGGCAGATCGAGCTGGGGCGGGGCAAGCTGGATCGCATGGACGCCGAGCCGCTCGATCGGCTCCGGCGGCAATTGCTCGGCCAGTGTACGCAGTGCGTCGAACATGGCCGCGCAGTGGCCGCAGCGCACGTTGCCGTGCGCCGCGCCGAGATCGGCGCCGCCGATCTTGAAGACGGTCAGGCAGTCGGGGCATTGCGTGAACATGCCGCGATTGTAGGTGCGACGGGCGCCGTGCGGCGAGACGTGGGCCGTGATTCGCGAACGCTGCGGGGTCGCAGCCGCGTCAGGTCTTGCGCGTGCCGCTGATGCGCACCCAGTCTTCGCGCACGGCGACCGCAAGCCCGGTGAACCATTCGCCGTAGCGCTCGACCAGTTCGGCGGCCTGGCCTTCGAGGATGCCCGACAGCGCGAACGGTGCGCCCGGCTTCAGGCACGCAGCGAAGCGCGGCGCGAGCTGCGCCAGCGGACCTGCCAGGATGTTGGCGACGAGCACGTCGGCGGGAACGGCTTCGAAATCTTCCGGCGCATACAGCTGGAGCTGCTGCCCGATGTCGTTGCGTCCGGCGTTGTCGCGGCTCGCCGCGAGCGCCTGCGGATCGTTGTCGATACCGATCACCTGCGCCGCGCCGAGCTTGAGCGCGGCGATCGCGAGCACGCCGGAACCGCAGCCGTAGTCGATCACCTGCCGGCCGGCGAGCTCGATGCCGTCGAGCCACTCCAGGCACAGCGCCGTGGTCGGATGCGTGCCGGTGCCGAAGGCGAGGCCGGGATCGAGGCGCACGACGACGGCCTCGGCATCGTTGGCGGGCGGCTCGATGTTCGACGGATAGATCCACAGACGACGGCCGAAGCGCATCGGCTGGAACTGGTCCATCCACACGCGCGTCCAATCTTGATCGGCGACCTCGCGAAACGCGATGCGCTCGGGCGCAAGGTCGGGCACGAGGTCGGTCAGCACGTGCACCAGCCCGGCGCGATCGCTGTCGGCGTCGAACAGCGCGGACAGCGAGATCTCGCCCCATACCGGCGTCTCGCCGACGCCGGGCTCGAGGATCGCGCGCTCGTTCGGCGTGTCGGCGTCGGCGTCGAGCAGCGTCACCGCGAGCGCGCCGATTTCCTCGAGCGCCAATTCGATGCGCTCCTGGTCGGACTGGTGAATGGTCAGGGACAGTTCGAGATAGGGCATTTTGACGGGAATCGGGAATGGGGAATCGGGAATGGTCAAAAGCGGGTCGTACACACGGGGAGACCGAGGCAAGCGTTTTGCGATTTTCCGAATCCCCAATCCCCAATCTCCAATCTCCAATCCCCGCTCTTCACCCAATCCCGATCGCCTTTTCCTTAGCCTCCGCGATGCGCCGCTCGAGGTAGTGGATGTTCTGGCCGCCGGTCTGGAAGCCGCCGTCGGCGAGGATGCGCTGCTGCAGCGGCACGTTCGTCTTGATGCCTTCGACGACCATTTCCGACAGCGCGATGCGCATGCGCGCGATCGCGGTGGCGCGGTCGCGTCCGTGCACGATCAGCTTGCCGATCATCGAATCGTAGTTCGGCGGGATGCGGTAGCCGTCGTAGACGTGCGTGTCGACGCGCACGCCGGGCCCGCCGGGCGCCTCGAAGCGCTTGACCGTGCCAGGGCTCGGCATGAACGTGTCCGGGTCCTCGGCATTGATGCGGCATTCGATCGCGTGGCCGTTGAGCACGATGTCTTCCTGGCGCAGCGAGAGCTTCTCGCCCGCCGCGATCAGCAGCTGTTCGCGCACGAGGTCGGTACCGGTGATCAGCTCGGTCACGGGGTGCTCGACCTGGATGCGCGTGTTCATCTCGATGAAGTAGAAGCGACCGTTCTCGAACAGGAACTCGAACGTGCCGGCGCCGCGGTAGCCGATGCGCAGACAGGCTTCGACGCAGACCTTGCCGATCTCGGCGCGCTGCTCCGGCGTGATGCCGGGCGCGGGCGCCTCCTCGACGACCTTCTGGTGGCGGCGCTGCATGGAGCAGTCGCGCTCACCCAGATGGATCGCGTTGCCCTGGCCGTCGGCGAGCACCTGGATCTCGATGTGGCGCGGGTTCTCGAGAAACTTCTCCATGTAGACCTGATCGTTGCCGAAGGCGGCCTTCGCTTCCGACTTGGTCATCATCACCGCGTTGTTCAGATGCGCCTCGGTGTGCACGACACGCATGCCGCGGCCGCCGCCGCCGCCGGCCGCCTTGATGATCACCGGATAGCCGATTTCGCGCGCGATCTTGGTGTTGGCGACGGCGTCGTCGCCGAGCGGGCCGCCGGACCCCGGAACGCAGGGCACGCCGGCCGCCTTCATCGCCTTGATCGCCTCGACCTTGTCGCCCATCAGGCGAATCACGTCCGGCGTGGGGCCGATGAAGATGAAGCCGGACTTCTCCACGCGCTCGGCGAAGTCCGCGTTCTCGGAAAGGAACCCGTAGCCCGGATGGATCGCCTGCGCGTCGGTGACCTCGGCCGCCGCGATGATCGCGGGCACGTTGAGGTAGCTGTCCGCCGCAGCGGGAGGGCCGATGCAAACCGACTCGTCGGCCATGCCGACGTGCTTGAGGTTGCGATCGACGGTCGAGTGCACGGCGACCGTGCGGATGCCGAGCGTGTGGCAGGCGCGCAGTACGCGCAATGCGATCTCGCCGCGGTTGGCGATGACAACCTTATCTAGCATGGGAGGGCCGGGATTGGGGATTCGGGATTGGGGATTGGGAAGAGCGCGCTTCGAGCGGGCGCTTCTCCAATGCGAGAAGCAGCGCGTTCAGTCGGGCAAAGGTTCGGTGCAAGGTTTCCTCGATCTCGGCTGACGGTGTCGCCAAGCCGAGGCGTGTGCTTATCTGGAGTTGGGTATCGAGTTCGGCCAGCGAACCGCGTGCGATCGAAAGGAAGCGCAGGTACTCCGCAGTCGACCGCCGCGCCGCACCTTCCGCAATGTTGGAGGGGATGCTGATGGCTGCGCGGCGCATCTGGGCGACCAAGCCGAACCGTTCGCTGTCCGGAAACACGCCCGTCAGGCGGTACACGGCTTCGACGAGCATCATCGCGTCTTGCCAAACGTCGAGGCGTTCGTGCGGCCGCTTTTCCGAATCCCGAATCACGAATCCCCAATCCCGGCTCTTCAGCCAATCACGAACATCGGTTCGTCGAACTCGACCGGCTGGCCGTTGTTGACGAGGATGGCCAGCACGTTGCCGCTGACGTCGGCTTCGATCTGGTTGAACATCTTCATCGCTTCGATGATGCCGAGCGTGTCGCCGGCCTTGACCGCCTGGCCGACTTTCACGAACGGCGCCGCTTCCGGCGTCGCGGACGCGTAGAACGTGCCGACCATCGGCGCGGTGACGACGTGGCCGTCGGGTACGGCCTTGCCGGCCGGCGTCGCTGTCGCCACGGGAGCTGTGGCCGCCGCTGCCGCCGGGCTGTCGACGCGCACCTGCTGGGGCATCGGGGCCGCTTGCGGCAGCGCCTGGACCATGCCTTTCGGGATGCGCGACAGGCGCACGATTTCCTCGCCTTCCTTGATCTCCAGTTCGGCGAGATTGGATTCTTCGAGCAGGTCGATGAGCTTCTTGATCTTGCGCAGGTCCATGCGGACTCCAGGCTGTAAGTCGAAAACGGTGGGTCAGGCGCCGAGCCGGCGTACCGCCGCGCTCAGCGCAAGCCGGTAGCTGTCCGCGCCGAAGCCGGCGATGACGCCGACGGCGATATCGGAAAAGTACGAATGACGGCGAAACGCCTCGCGCGCGTGCACGTTGCTCAGGTGCAGCTCGATGAACGGGATCGCGACGGCGGCCAGTGCGTCGCGCAGGGCGACGCTGGTGTGACTGTAGCCGCCCGGGTTGATCAGGATGAAGGCGGTGCCGTCCCTCGCCGCCGCCTGCACGCGGTCGATCAGCACGTGTTCGGCGTTCGACTGCAGCGTCGCCAGTTCATGGCCGGCGGCGGCTGCGGAACTGGCGAGATCGGCGTCGATCTCGGCCAGCGTCGTGCGGCCGTAGACCTCCGGCTCGCGCGAGCCGAGCAGGTTGAGGTTGGGGCCGTGCAGAACCAGGATCTTCGCCACGAGTACGCTGCGCGAGAGGGGCGCGTAGTCTGGCGGAGGTCGCGCGTTGTGTCCAGTTCGACGACGTTTGACCGATAATTGCCGAGATTGCGCTACAAATGCGGCGCCAGCCAGCGTTCCAGGCTGCTTTCGCTGAACTCCCCGAAGTGTTGCGCGACGACGCGTCCTTCGCGTCCGATCAGCACCGTATAGGGAAGCACGCTGCGCGTGTTGCCGTAGTCCAGCGAAAGGTCGCCGTGCTCGGGATCGTCGACCAGGATGGGATAGGCGACCGGAGACTCCTTCAGGAAGGCCTGCGTGGCGGCATCGGTATCCGCCGCAATGCCGATGACTTGCAATCCCTTGGACGCGTAGCGTTGCTGGCTGCGATCGAGCAGCGGCATTTCCTCGCGGCACGGGCCGCACCAGCTCGCCCAGAAATTCAGCAGGATCAGTTTTCCGTCCCACTCTGACAATTTGTGCGAAATGCCGCGCAAATCAGGTCGCTGAAAATCCGTGCGCGCCGCGCCGATGCCGGAGAAAGTGGATTTTTGTACCGCCGGCGCGTTCATCGCCGGCTGCAGCCATAGACTTGCGAGCAGGCCGATCGACGCGCTGGCGAGTGCAATTGTCACTATCAGTAAATTTAGGCGATTGAACATGGGTGCGGGCGGAATTTGGCGCACAACTTGCGTGCAATGCGGGAAACAGCTGGGGAGCTCGATAATGCGGTCAATCGTTCGATTCGCCGCAATGTCCCCCGGACTCGGGGATTCGCAGCCTAGGGCGCGCGAATGACCGCGCCCGGCGAAGCTCCGGTCCCGGCTGCGGACCCACCGTATAACGATAGCAAGAACCCCAAGGACTCTGCCTTGTCTTCCTCGCGCGCCACTTCCGTTCTCACGTCTGCGCCGCAGCCGGCATCTTCCGGCGTCGGCATCGCCTTGGCCGTCGGTGCGCTCGCACCGTTCGATCGCGAGTGCGTGCGCACGATGCTGCGCACCTTGGCCACGCATCTGAGCGCGTACTTCCGGCTGGTCGAGGATCGCGAGGGCGACCTCACCCTGGTCGAGGACGCCGCCAATGCGAACGTCATCGTGCTGCGTACGCGCAGCGGCGTCGAAGTCCGCTTGCCGCGTCCGCTGCGATTGATGCCGCTGGCGGACGGCTTGAATTCGATGATCGACATCGTGCGTCCGCAGGCGTTGCCGAACTCGGCCGAACTCGCGCCGCACGATACGCTGGCCGGACTGCTCGCCGGCGACTCCGGCGGCCGCCGCGCGAGCGGGGCCTGGGGAACGTGCTGGATCCGCCCGCAGTCGGAGGATGTCGCCTTCGATCGCCCGCTCGAATACGTGGCGCGCGCGCTCGCCGCCGGCGACGAGGTCGAGGCGAGCGAAGCGGTCGCGGCGGTCGCGCCGGCGCCCGCCAACATCCGTCTGCTGCTCCGCCGCGACGAAGTCCTGTGGCTGAGCCGGCCGGCGGCCGAGGTGCAGCGTGTCGTCGCCGCCAAGCTGGCGCAGCCGACCAAGCAGCTCAAGCTGCGCATCTGGCCGAACCTCGCGCGCCTGCCGAACCAGGATCGTTGGATCACCCTGTTCGCGACGCTGCACGAAGGCGTGCCTTCGGCGTCCGCGCTGCAGCTCGCGATGGCCGAAGGCATTCCCGAGGCGGAAGCGCGGCGCGGTTTTGCCGTGCTGCTGCAGCAGCGCTATGCGGTCCTGCAGGCGCTGCCGCAGCGTCCGGCCGGTCACGCCCCGCTTCTGCCGGTGGCGGTGCGAAAGCCGGCATCGTTCCTGCAGAGGTTGAAACAGCGCCTGCTGCAGATGGTCGATGCAGACTGATCGGCCGCACGATCGCTCCGCTCGTTCGTAGTCGGCCGATGCGCAGCCGGTTCGCGCGCATGGCTTCGGAGTGCGATCGATCCTTGTCGTAGACGTCCCACCGCCACCGATTCATCCAAGACGATTCAACAAGAAAAACGGCTCAGGAAATCGCACCATGCAGGATCACAAGCTTCTCTTCATCGGTTCGCCCGGCGTCGGCAAGACCACGGCGATCCGCACGGTCAGCGACTACCCGCCGGTCAGCACCGAAGTGCCGTCGACCGAGGAGGATCGCAACACCACGGTCGCGCTGGATTTCGGCGAACTGACGCTCGAAGACGGCGACATCCTGCGCCTGTACGGCGTGCCGGGCCAGGATCGCTTCGATTTCATCTGGCCGCTGGTCGCCGAAGGCGCGATGGGCCTGATCGTGCTGGTCGATGTCTCGCTGCCCGAGCCGATGGCGACGCTGGACATGTATCTCGACAACTTCGCCGACCACGTCGCCGAGCTGCCGACGATCGTCGCGCTGACGCGCACGCAGCCGAGCGGCCTGCCCGGCCCGGTCGAATGCGCCGAGCATCTGGCCCGGCGCCGTCTCGACCTGCCGGTGGTCGCGGTCGATCCGCGCGTGCGCAACGACGTGCTGTTCCTCGTCAGCATGGTCGTGGCGATGATCGAAAAGCGGATGGCCGCATGAAGTCCGTGGCCGACCCGAAGGAAAAGGCGCGCAGCGCGCCGTTCGAGCAGTTCTTCCCCGAACAGGTGCAGCGCGATGCCTGCCTCGCCGCGATCGCGCGGCTGCTGGAGGGCGTCAAGGGTTCGTACGCCAGCGTGCTGGCGACGATCGACGGCAAGCCGGTGGCGCACGCGGCGAACGAAGAATGGCGGCCGGTCCGCGTCGCCGCGATCGTCGGCTCGCTCTGCGCGCTCGGCGAGACGCTGTGCAAGGAGATCAACCAGCGCGGCTGCCGCAACGTGCTGATCGAGACCGACACCGGCCTTTCGGTCGTGCAGCGCCTGCCGAGTCCGGCCGATCGCCTGATCCTGCTGACCTCGAGCAATCGCGAGACGAACCTCGGCGTGCTGCTGACCTACACGCGCACGTGCGCCGCGGCGATCGCGCGCGTGGTCACGCCGCCACGCGACTAGGCGGCAAGAACCCCCATTTTCTGCGACTACGCATAGCTGCTTTCTCGGCGCGCACCGGCCTGGAAAGCGGATTCCTTTCTCGGGTGCTGGAGCAATGCAATGGCAAACATCAAAGAAAGTCTGAGCAAGCTGATGGAAGTGGACGGCGCGGCCGCGGCGGCGATCGTCGACTCGGGCAGCGGTCTGGTCCTCGGCAAGGACGGCAGCGGCGTCGATCTCGACCTCGCCGGAGCCGGCAACACGGAAGTCGTGCGCGCGAAGATGAAGACGATGAAGACGTTGAACCTCAACGACACCATCGAGGACATCCTGATCACGCTCGGCAAGCAGTACCACATCATCCGCCCGGTCGCCTCGGCCGAGGGTCTGTTCATCTACCTCGTGTTGATCAAGGATCGTGCGAACCTCGCACTCGCGCGCCGCAAGGTGCTCGATGTCGAAGCGCAGCTGACGGTCTGACGGATGTCGTACGGCTGCCGAGCCGACAACGCGAGCTTTCAGCTTTCAGGCGCGTACCGCAGCACGGACGCTGCGGTCATACGGCATCCGTGAACGCCTGACCGTCGACGCCGGCGAATTCGCCGGCGCAATCAGTGAGCGGTTGGAGCGAGCGCTTCTTCGACGATGCTTTGCGTCAATACCGTCGGCAGCGCGCGTCCGTTGCCTTGCTCGCCGGCACGGAAGACGACGTACAACGGCACGCCGACGGCCTTGTACTGCTGCAGGAACGCGGTGATCGCCGGATCCACGTTGGTCCAGTCGCCGCGCATCAGCACGGCATTGCTGCGCGCGAGCAGGTCATGGAAGGCGTCGGTGTCGAGTACCGCCTTCTCGTTGACCTTGCAGGTCACGCACCAGTCCGCGCCCATGTCGACGAAGACGCTGCGGCCTTCGGCGCGCAGTGAGGCCAGCCGTTCGGCCGAATACGGCGTCCATTCCTGCGCGGCATTCGCGGCCGCGCGCGCCGGCGCGGCGAGGCGGGCCACCTCGACGATCGGCCACACTGCGGCGAGCAGCACCGCAACCGCGACGAGACGGGCGAACGCGCCGCCGTTGTAGCGGCTGCGTTCCAGCCACCACAAGCCGAGCCCCAGCACGACGGCGCCGATCAGCACCCAGCCGACCGCATCGATGCCGCGCTGGTTGCCGAGCACCCAGATCAGCCACACGGCCGTCAGGTACATCGGAAAGGCCAGGAACTGCTTGAGCGTTTCCATCCACGCGCCGGGCCGCGGCAGCCGTGTCGCCAACGCCGGCACGAAGCCGACCAGCAGGAACGGCAGCGCCAGTCCGATGCCTAGCGCGAGGAACACCAGTAGCGCGACGAACGACGACGACGCGAACGCATACGCCAGCGCCGAGCCCATGAACGGCGCGGTGCACGGGCTGGCCACCACGACCGCGAGCACGCCGGTGAAGAAGTCGCCGGCCGGTCCGCTGCGATTGCCGAGGTCCTGGCCGACGCCGGCGAGCCCCGCACCGATGTTGAACACGCCCGACAGGCTGAGGCCGACCGCGAACAGGATGTAGACGAGCACGGCGACGAACGCCGGCTGCTGCAACTGGAAACCCCAGCCGAGCGCCTGGCCCGCTGCGCGCAAGCCGATCACCGCGAGGCCGATCGCGGCGAAGGCGACGAGCACGCCGGCCGTGTAGTAGAGCGCGTGCCGCCGCGCCTTGTGCGCGCTCTCGCCGCTCTGCGCGAGGCCGAGCACCTTCAGCGACAGCACCGGCAGCACGCATGGCATCAGGTTCAGCACGAGGCCGCCGAGCAGCGCGAGCAGCAGCGCGCCGAGGATGCCGGGGCCGCTCGGTGCCGGTGGCGTGCTGCGCAGGGCATTGTCGGCGCTGACGTCGGCCGGAACCGGCGCCGCCGGTGCGACGAACGAAGCATTCGCGGCCGCCAGCTGTTCGGCGCTCGCGGCCGGCATCTCGATCGCGACGTCGCGTGTCATCACCGGATAGCAGATGCCGTTGTCCTGGCAGCCCTGGTATTCGGCATGCACGCTGACGGTCTGCGTTTCGCCGTGCTCGCGCGCAAGCGCGATCGGCAGCTCGACCTGGTCGAAATAGACGGTCACCTCGCCGAAGTGTTCGTCGCTGTGCGAGACCCCGGCGGGCCATTGCGGCGCTCCGAGCTTGATGCCGGCACCGTCGCCGAGCGTGACCGTGCTCTTGTCGCGGTACAGGTAGTAGCCCTTCGGCATCGTCCAGCGCGCGAGGATCGCCGTCGGACTCTGTGCGATCGCCTCGAAGACGAACGCCTGCTCGGGCGGCAGCGGCATGCCCGGATCGCCGGTCACCGCCGCGCCGCTGCCGAGCTTGATGCCGAGCGGCGAGGCCGATCCCGCTGCCGCGGTCTCGATCGGCGCGCCCTTGTCCGTGGACGGAGCGCCAGCCGGGAGATCCAGCGTCAGCGTGGTCGGATGCGGCGGATAGCAGATCTTCGGATCGACCTCGTGGCAGCCCTGCACGGTGATCGTGACGGCCAGCGTGCGTGCGGACGCGTCGGCCAGTGTGTAGGGCAGCGCCGCGTCGACGGTGTCGTGGTAGACCTCGACGTCGCCCTGGAACTCGTCGTGCTTCTTGATGCCGCCCGGCAGCTCCAGCGCGCCGAGCGTCACGCCGGCCTGCGCGGTCTTCGCCTTGATGCGCTCGCGATACAGGTAGTAGTCCTTCGCGATGTCGATGTGCAGCGCGACCTTGCCGGCTTGCGTAACGTGCCCGGCGAGCTTGAACGCCTGCTCGACCGGCAGCAGATCGTCCTGCGATTGCGCGTGCGCGGCTCCCGCAAAAGCGAACAAGGCCACGAGGCCGGCGAACACGCTGCGCATCGGCAGACACTCCAGGAAAATGGCGAGGGACGACAAGGGACCGCGTTTGGACCGCGTGGCTTTCAGGACGTTCATTGCGCAGAGGCCTCTGCGGCGACCCAGCCGAGATAGGCTGCGAGCCCGTCGGCCGCCTCGAATGCGATCAATTCGGGCGTGTCGTACGGATGCAAGCCCGGCAGGCGCGATTTGAGCGCATCGAAGCGCTCGCGCGTGGTCTTGATCAGCAGCAGAACTTCGGCGCCGTCGTGGATATCGCCGTCCCAGCGGTAGGTCGAGCGCACCCCGGCAATGCGGCTGACGCAAGCGGCCAGGCGCTCCTCCACCAGGGCGCGCGCGAGTCGCTCAGCCGTTTCCTCGTCGGGGGTCGTGCAGAGGGCGAGCAGGACGGACACGGGGCGGACCGGGAGGGCGGGGCGGCAAGGCTAGGGTATCGGCGCGATGGCGGCAATTCGCTCGGCCGGCCTTGAAAGGACGATTGCGGACTGCATCTGTCGGGCACGCCGGCGCGCTGCTTTCCTTTGTGGGCCGTTCGCCGCTAAACTTGGCACTCAGCAAGACCAAGTGCTAACAACTTTTTAAAATCCCTTTTACATCAACCAGTTGATGGAGACACCCATGAAGCTTCGCCCGTTGCACGACCGCGTCATCATCAAGCGTCTGGAGGCCGAGACGAAGTCGGCCGGCGGCATCGTCATCCCCGACGCCGCAGCCGAAAAACCGATCAAGGGCGAAGTCGTCGCCGCCGGCACCGGCAAGATCCTCGAAGACGGCAAGGTCCGCCCGATCGCGGTCAAGGTCGGCGACATCGTGCTGTTCGGCAAGTACAGCGGCACCGAAGTCAAGGTCGATGGCGAGGAACTGCTCGTCATGCGCGAAGAAGACATCGTTGCGGTCGTTGAGAAGTGATTTGAAGCTGGGATTCGGGATTGGGGATTCGGGATTCGTAAGAGCCACGTGGCTCCGGACCCGCGCTCTCCCTACCGAATCCTGCTTTCGCTTCTGACGAATCCCCAATCCCCAATCCCGAATCCCGGAGTTTCACCATGGCTGCCAAAGAAATCCGTTTCTCCGAAGACGCGCGCGCTCGCATGCTGCGCGGCGTCAACACCTTGGCCAATGCGGTCAAGGCCACCCTCGGTCCGAAGGGCCGCAACGTCGTGCTCGAGAAGAGCTTCGGCGCGCCGACGATCACCAAGGACGGCGTGTCCGTCGCCAAGGAGATCGAGCTGGCCGACAAGTTCGAGAACATGGGCGCCCAGATGGTCAAGGAAGTCGCTTCCAAGACCTCCGACGTCGCTGGTGACGGCACCACGACCGCGACCGTTCTCGCCCAGGCGCTGATCCGCGAAGGCCTCAAGGCCGTTGCGGCCGGCATGAACCCGATGGACCTCAAGCGCGGCATCGACAAGGCCGTCACCGGCGCCGTCGAGGAGCTCAAGAAGCTCAGCAAGCCGTCGGCGGACAGCAAGTCGATCGCGCAGGTCGGCACCGTCTCGGCCAATGGCGACGACGCGATCGGCAAGCTCATCGCCGAGGCGATGGACAAGGTCGGCAAGGAAGGCGTCATCACCGTCGAGGAAGGCTCGGGCCTGGACAACCAGCTCGACGTCGTCGAGGGCATGCAGTTCGACCGCGGCTACCTGTCGCCGTACTTCATCAACAACCAGCAGAGCCAGCAGGTCGAGCTGGAAGACCCGTACATCCTCCTGTACGACAAGAAGATCTCCAACGTGCGCGAGCTGCTGCCCGTACTCGAAGGCGTCGCCAAGGCCGGCAAGCCGCTGCTGATCGTCGCCGAGGAAGTCGAAGGCGAAGCGCTGGCGACCCTGGTCGTCAACACGATCCGCGGCATCGTCAAGGTCGCTGCCGTCAAGGCGCCGGGCTTCGGCGATCGTCGCAAGGCGATGCTGGAAGACATGGCGATCCTGACCGGTGGCCAGGTCATCTCCGAGGAAGTCGGCCTGCAGCTCGAGAAGGCCACGCTGAAGGATCTCGGGCGCGCCAAGAAGATCGTCATCACCAAGGAAAACAGCACGCTGATCGACGGTGCCGGCGAAGCCGCCAACATCCAGTCGCGCATCAAGCAGATCAAGGCGCAGATCGAAGAGACCTCGTCGGACTACGATCGCGAGAAGCTGCAGGAGCGCGTGGCCAAGCTCGCCGGCGGCGTTGCGGTGATCAAGGTCGGTGCCGCGACCGAAGTCGAGATGAAGGAAAAGAAGGCGCGCGTCGAAGACGCCCTGCACGCCACGCGTGCGGCGGTCGAGGAAGGCGTGGTCCCGGGCGGCGGCGTCGCGCTGATCCGCGCGCTCGCTGGCCTGGCCAAGCTGAAGGGTGACAACGAAGACCAGAACCACGGCATCGTGATCGCCAAGCGCGCGATGGAAGCGCCGCTGCGCGAGATCGTGACCAACTCCGGTGACGAGCCGAGCGTGGTGCTGAACAAGGTCGCCGACGGCAAGGGCAACTACGGCTACAACGCCGCGACCGGCGAATATGGCGACATGATCGAGTTCGGCATCCTGGACCCGACCAAAGTCACGCGTACCGCGCTGCAGAACGCCGCGTCGATCGCCGGTCTCATGATCACGACCGAGGCGATGGTTGCCGAAGCGCCGAAGAAGGAAGAGCCGCACAACCATGGTGGTGGCGGCGGTGGCATGGGCGGCATGGGCGGCATGGATTTCTGATCCAGCCCCACCTGCTTCACGCGTCACGAAAAGCCCCGCAGCGATGCGGGGCTTTTTTTCTTGGATGGTGCGGGGTCCTCAGATATGAGAGTTGTGCTAACCGGTAAACTTCAGTCCTGTCGGTACAGTTGTCGACATCCTCGATCCGGAAGCCGGCTATCGAGGAATTCTTCGCGGTTCGAATAGAAGTGAAGCCTGCCGTGCAGGCAGAGCGGGGCGGATGAGCAAGCAGATCATCATAATCGCGGGTCCGAACGGCGCAGGGAAAGCCACTTTTGCCCGGTCTTTTCTGCCGGAAGAGGCGCAGCTTCCTCGTTTCATCAACGCTGATCTGATCGCTGCCGGGCTCTCGCCTTTCGCACCTGAGGCGGCAGCCATGAAGGCCGGTCGCCTGATGCTCGAAGAAATCGCGGCTTGCGTGCGGCGAGGCGAAAGCTTTGCCTTCGAGACCAGGCTCGCGGGGCAAGGCTATCTGCGCCTCATTGACGAGTGGCATGAACGACGTTATCGCGTCGGGTTGTTCTTCTTGATGCTGCCCGAGGTTGAAGCCGCGATTGCTCGCGTAGCCGAGCGTGTGCGGCAAGGCGGCCACGACATTCCCGAGGCTGTCATCCGTCGCCGTTTCGCGGCGGGGTTGCGCAACTTCAATCAGTATTACAAGTCCAAAGTCGACAGTTGGGCGATCTACGACAATACCGATACCCAACCCGTACTGTTGGAATGGGGCGAGAACACATGAAGGCCGAAGACATTTCACGCGCACGCGATCCGTTACTGCGCGCTTCACTGACTGCGATGCGTCGGGCTGCCCTGATGGCTCGAAAGACAGCGATACAGACGGACACGGGCATCGTCGTCGTACGGGACGGGCAGATGGTGCGCATCTCGGCGCAAGAGCTGCGCAACATGGTCATCGAAGAAGAAAAGAACGACTGAGCGGGAACGCCATTGACGCGGCAAGCAACTTTTCGGCGTCGATACGCAAAACCATCTTCTACAGAGTGGCGAGCCAGTCCAGCAGCCGCTTTCTCGCGCTCGCATCGAGGCCCGCGAAACGCATGCGTGCTGCGCTCGCTTCACCGTCGTGCCACAGGATCGCCTCTTCGATCGAACGCGCGCGTCCATCGTGCAGCAGCGCCAACGGCCGCCGCGTCGCATGGCCGAGTCCCCACAGCGGCGCGGTGCGGAAGCGTGTGGGAACGGTGCGGCCCTGCGCGTCGCGATCGGCGAGGTCGGTGCCGAGGTCGTGCAGCGAAAGATCCGTGTAGGCGGCGATTTCGCCGATGCCGTCGACGCCTTCGACCGGCAGCCGCGGACGGTGACAGGCCGCGCATCCCAGATCCGCGAACGACGACGAGGCATCGTCCGCTGCGTTCTTCGAGCGCGGCACGGCGAGGAACGTCTGGAAGTCGAGCAGGGCTTGCATGAATTCCGGCGATACCTCGGGCGTGCCGCCGGATGGCGCGCTGCGGCACGCCGCCTGCGTCGCCGTGCAGTCGTCGTGGCCGATCGCGGAACTGGTCAGCCCCATCTCGCGCGACATCGCGATCGCCGTCTGCCGTTCCAGCGTCGCGCTCGCGGCCTGCCAGCCGAAGCGCCCGCGCGCAGTATCGGCCGATCCCGTCGAGGCGCTTGACGGCAAGGCGCCGTCGGGCACGCGCGCGAGCAGGCCCACGCCGAACAGCTGCGGTGCCATCCGCGGTGAAATCGCGGTTGCCGGATTCATCGGGCCATAGCGAAGTCCGCGCAACTCGTAGCTCGGAACGCGCAGCGTCCACGTCGATCCATCGGGGTAGCGGCCGCTGCGTTCGGCGTAGTGCACCCACATGCTGCCTTCGGCAACGTGGTCGGGCAGTGCCGAGATATTGAGCACATGCCCGTAAACCGGATCGCCGTCGTCGACGTGATGAGCGGCCTGCGCCTGCGTGTCCTGCAGCTGGATCACCAGCGGCGCCGGCGCGAGTCCGTCTTTCGACAGCCCCTGTCCGCGCGCGCCTTCGTTGTGGCAGGCGTCGCATGCGGCGGCGTTGAACAAGGGGCCGAGTCCATCGCGGCGTTCGGCGTTCGATGTGCCGGCGACGACCCACTGCGTATTGAGCAGCGCATGTCCCAAGTCGTAGCTTTCGCGCTGCGAGGCGTTCAGCGATGCATAGGACGGCGGGTCGCGCGTGTCGACGAAATCGGCGTAGGCCGAACGGAGATCGGACTGTGCATGCGCGCCGTCGAGCGCGACGGCTGTGGTCAGCGCGGCGGCTGCGAACGCGAATCCGCAGCCACGCGATCGCTTCACGGCTTCGACGCGGGAACCGGCGTCAGCGTGACGTGGACCTTGTCTTCGGTGGCGCCGCTGAACTGCACGGTCAGCGTCTTCTGCGTCGCCGGCAAATCGTAGAGGACGATCTTGCGCGGCATGGTGCAGCCTTGCGCGCCGCTGAAGTCGGTCGACGCGATCGCCTTGCCGTCGGCGATGACGTCGATCCAGAACGGCACGTCGACCGAGACGCGATACTGCCCCGGCTTGGCGATGCGGAAATGCACGAGCCCTGCGGAGGCGCCGTCGGCGAGCATCTTCTTCGACGGCGGTGCGGCGAACTTGACCGTCTTCTGCGGGGCCAGCGTGAGCAGGTACAGCTTGTCGACGTCGAGGGTCGGCGCGGAGGCGTCGTCCTTGCCCGCATTGGCGACGTGGCCCTCGTGGATGAACAACGTGTGCTCGTGCTTCACGTCCCATTTGAATCCGGCGCAGGCGTCGTCGGCATAGGCCTGCGGCATCTGCAGCAGAGCGGCAACGGCGAGACAGGGCAGCAGTTTCGTGGCCAGCAGTTTCATGGCGGCTTCCGGCAGGTGGAGCGGGCATTCTAGGTTCGTTGTATTCCTCTGTACACAACGCCGATGCCATTCCCGCCCGCGCGGGACCGATCTCGCTTGCGACGTTCCAGCCGGCACGCTTCAATGCGCTGCGGGGCCGGCGCGGCCCTCGATCGGCGAGGCAGGAACGGCGATGAGCGAATCCACCGAGGCACTCGTCCTCGCCGTCCTGCTCGGGTCGGTGCGGCGCGATCGGCAAGGCATCAAGGCGGCGCGTCTCCTGATGCGCACGCTTCGCGAACGCGGCCACGAACCGGTGCTGGTCGATCCGCTCGAAACGCCGCTGCCCCTGCTCGATCGCATGTACAAGGAATACCCGAAAGGCGAGGCGCCGGCGCTGCTGGAGGAACTGGCGATGCTGTATCGCCGCGCCGACGGCTTCGTCATCGTCAGCGCCGAGTACAACAACGGCATGCCGCCGGCGCTGAAGAACCTGCTCGATCATTTTCTCGAGGAGTATTTCTGGCGGCCGTCGGCAATCGTGTGCTATTCGGCGGGCCAGTTCGGCGGCGTGCGCGCGGCGATGCAGCTGCGCATGACGCTGGCCGAACTCGGCATGAGCAGCGTGCCCAGCCTGTTCCCGATTCCGCGCATCGGCAGCGCGCTGGCCGACGACGGCACGCCGCAGGCCGCGTGGATGCACGATGCATTGGCGCGTTTCCTGGCGGAGTTCGAGTGGTATGCCCGTGCACTGAAACGCCAGCGCGCCGGCGGCACCCCGTACTGAGCACGGCGCCGGTCGACGCACGCCGCGTTGCGCGCTAAAAGGAAGCTGCGCGATCCTGCGCGCGGTCCGGCCGGCGATGGCATGTTCGCTCTCGACAATGTGACGCTGCGCCACGACGGCCGCCCCGCCGTCGAAGCGCTCTGCCTCGTCTTCGCGACGGGCACCGTCAGCGCAGTCATCGGCAGCAGCGGATCGGGCAAGTCGACGCTGCTGCGCCTGCTGCTCGGCCTGGAATGGCCCGACGCCGGCGAAGTGCGCGTCGACGGTTCGCGCCTGCACGCGCGCGACGTGCTCGCGGTGCGCCGGCGCATCGGCTACGTGATCCAGGAAGGCGGTTTGTTTCCGCATCTGAGCGCGCGCGACAACCTCGCGTTGCTGCCGCGCTGGCTCGGCTGGGACGCCGCGCGCATCGATGCGCGCGCGCTGGAGCTGGCGGCGCTGACGCATTTTCCGGCCGACGCCCTGGTGCGCTTCCCGGCCGAACTGTCCGGCGGCCAGCGCCAGCGCGTCGCGCTGATGCGCGCGCTGATGCTCGATCCGCCCGCGCTGCTGCTCGACGAGCCGCTCGGCGCACTCGATCCGATCGTACGCCACGAACTGCAGGACGAACTCGCCGCGATCTTCGCCACGCTCGACAAGACCGTGGTGGTGGTGACGCACGACATCGCCGAAGCGGCGTTTCTCGCGCCGCGCCTGATCCTGCTGCGCGAAGGCCGCGTCGTGCAGGACGGCTCGCTCGACGATTTGCGCGAACGTCCGGCGGACGCCTTCGTCGGCCGCTTCATCGATGCGGCACGCCACCTGCCGGAGCGTGCACGTTGATCGGCCGGCGCGTACTCGTGGTACTCGGCCTGCTCTTCGCGAGCGCCTGCGCGCAGGGGGCGCCCTTGCGCATCGGCTCGAAGAACTTCACCGAGTCGATCGTGCTGGGCGACATCGTGTCGCTCGAAGCCGGGCGACACGGTTTGCAGAGGGAGCATCGCAAGGCGCTCGGCGGTACGCGCATCCTCTGGCGCGCCTTGACCGAAGGCAGCATCGATCTCTATCCCGAATACACCGGCACGCTCGTGCGCGAGCTGGTGCCCGGCCTCGCCGCGGACGCCGACCTCGCCACGATCCGCGTCGCCCTGGCCGCGCAAGGCATCGGCGTCGGCGAGCCGCTCGGCTTCGAGGACAGCTACGCGCTCGGCATGCGCGAGGACGTCGCCGCGCGCGACGCGATCGCGACGATTTCCGACCTGCGCGCGCATGCGCAGCTGCGCCTGGGACTGTCCAGCGAATTCGTCGATCGCGACGACGGCTGGCGCGGCCTGCAGCGCGCGTACGCATTGCCGCAGCAGCCGCGCGGCATCGATCATGACCTGGCCTATCGAGCCCTCGCCGACGGTGCGATCGATGTCGTCGACCTGTATACGACCGACGCGGAGATTCCGTACTACCGGCTGCGCGTGCTCGCCGACGATCTGCACTACTTCCCGACTTATCGCGCGGTGCTGCTGTTTCGCCTGCAGGCACTTCGCGATGCGCCCGCACTGCAGACGACGCTCGACGCCCTGGCCGGACGCATCGACGTCGCGGCGATGCGCGCGATGAATGCCGAGGTGAAGCTGAAGCGCCATCCCGAGCGCGCAGTCGCGGCGGCCTTCCTCGGCATTGCCGACGCTGCGCCGGAGAACGGCGGCCGCTGGACGCGCATCCTCGAACGCACGCGCGAGCATCTCGTGCTGGTCGGCCTTTCGTTGTTTCTCGCAATCGCGCTGGCCGTGCCGCTCGGTGTGTTCGCCGCGCGACGCCGGCGTCTCGGCCAGCTCGTCATCGCCGGCAGCGGCGTGCTGCAGACGGTACCGTCGCTGGCGATGTTCGTCTTCATGATTCCGCTGTTCGGCATCGGCGCGGCGCCCGCGATCGCGGCGCTGTTCCTGTACAGCCTGCTGCCGATCGTGCGCAATACGCATGCCGGACTGGTCGGCATCGCGCCGGAACTGCGCGAATCGGCCGCTGCACTCGGATTGCCGCCGCGCGAGCGCCTGTATCGCATCGAACTGCCGCTGGCGCTGCGTTCGATCCTGGCCGGCATCAAGACCGCCGCCGTCATCAACGTCGGCACCGCCACGCTCGGCGCGCTGATCGGCGCCGGCGGCTACGGCCAGCCGATCGTCACCGGCATCCGTCTCGACGATCTCGGCCTGATCCTCGAAGGCGCGATCCCCGCCGCCGTGCTCGCCCTGCTCGTGCAGGGCATATTCGAAGGGATCGAGCAGCGCCTGACGCCGCGCGGACTGCGTCTGGCCGCGCGCGAATAGCCGGATGGGACTCGTCTTGCGGCAGCGTTTCCTACCGAACCGTTCCCTTGCGCAGCGGGGGAAGGGACAGCGGTCACGAGTTCGAGGGGCATCGCGCTGGAAGTCGCGCCCCGCCCATGGTCAAGCCAGGCACGCCGATTCCTAGTGTCGGACGGTCTCGCGCCAGCGGTTCGGCGTAGTGCCTTCCCACTGGTGGAATGCGCGCGTGAACGAATTGAGCTCCTCGAAGCCGAGGAAGAAGGCGATCTCGCCGGCTTCGAGATTGGTCGTGCTCAGCAGTTGCCGCGCAGCTTGCCGGCGCACGCGATCGAGTTGCTGCTGGTAGCTGGTGCCTGCCTCGGCGAGCTTGCGCTGCAGCGTGCGCGGACTCAGGTGCAGTTCCTTCGCGACCGCTTCGATGCTCGGGCGCTGGCCGCGCATGCCGCGGCCGAGGATCGCCTCGACCTGCTCGGCCAGCGAGCGCGGCGACGTGCGCTCGCGCAATGCCGCCTCGAGGCCCGGCAGCATGATCGCCAGCAGGTCTTCGTTGTAGCTGGCGAATGCTTCGTCCATCGTCGTGGCATCGAACACGAGCAGGTCGCGCGGCGCGTCGAAGCGCACTTCGCAGCCGAAGAAATCGCGGTGCAGCGACGTGCCCGGATCGCGCCGCGCGAGCTCGATGCGCCGCGGCACGATCGCGCGACCGATGCCGTGGCGGGCGAGGCCGAGCGAGGCGGCGAACATCGCGTCGGTCAGCAGCGCAGGCGTTTCGCTCTCGGCGAGGAGCCAATGCGTGTGCACGCGGGTCTCGCCGCCGGTCGTCTCGATCGTGATCTCCTCCGGACAGGTCAGGCGCTTGTAGCGTGCGAACTTGCGCATCGCCTCGCCGAAGTTCGCCGAGTGCAGCGCGGCGATCGCGGCGACGTCGTAGTGCTCCGGCGATATGTTGCCGCCGAGCTTCAGGCCGAATGCGGGATCGGCACAGACCTGCTCGATCGCGCGCCAGAATGCGAAGAACTGACGCGTGCTGAGGCGCGCGCGCGGCGGCTCGAACATCGTCTCGGTGAGACCGGCGAGTGCGAGCACGCGCCGCATATCCAACCCGAGCGCGTGGAAGCGCGAGATGCTCAACGCGCTGACGGGGATCTGGTCGGCGTTCACGGCGGCGTCATGCGGCCTTGGACGGACCGATGCCGAGCAGCGCGCCGAGCCGCGCGAAATCGTCGGCCGTCGGCGGCACGAAGTCGGTGGAGACGCTGAGCTCCTTCCACTGCCGGTCCTGAGCGGCCTGCGCCGCCAGCACGTGTTCGGCGATGAACACGGCATCGCTGCCGAGCAGCAGCCGCAGCGGCGGTGCGTCCATCGCGGCCACGTGCAAGATCGCCTGCGCCGCCTTGGCCGGGTCGCCTGGCTGGCGGCCGTCGTAGAGTTTGCGGAACTCGGCGAAGGCTCCGATCGTCGGCTGGTACGGCGCGCTGATTGCGCCGACCGTCATCGACGAACCGGCCCATTCGGTACGGAAGCCGCCCGGCTCGATCAGCGTGACCTTGAGGCCGAACGGCGCGACTTCCTTCGACAGCACATCGGAGAATCCCTCCACCGCGAACTTCGCCGACTGGTAGGCGGCCAGCCCCGTCGCGCCGAAGCGTCCGCCGATCGAGGAGAACTGGATGAAGTGGCCGGCGCCTTGTTCGCGCAGCACCGGCAGCGCCGCGCGAGTGACGTTGACCAGGCCGAAGAAGTTGGTCTCGAACTGCGCGCGGAAGTCGGCGTCGTCGACGTCCTCGATCGATGCGATGTTGCCGTAGCCGGCGTTGTTGACGACGACATCGAGCCGGCCGAACGCATCGATGGCCGTCTTTACGGCCGCACGCGCCGCGGTCATGTCGGTGACGTCGAGCGCGACCGTGCGCACGCGGTCGCCGTAGCGGGCGGCGAGATCGGCCAGCTGTTCGGGTTTGCGCGCAGTCGCGACGAGCGTGTCGCCTGCAGCGAGCACGGCTTGCGCGAGGCTGCGGCCGAAACCGCGCGAGCTGCCGGTGATCAACCAGACTTTGGACATGGACATTTCCTGTGATGAACGAGGCGGATCGCCTTGTCGCCACTATAGGAAGCGCATCCTGCGCCGAAAAATCCGATTGCGCCAAAGGATTATCCGATCGCGCCGATGTGCGGTCGCGGCCATCGGCCGGGCCGAAGCCGGTGCGCGAGCGGGCTCAGGGTTGCCACGCGTGCATTTCCGGCGGCGCACGCGGACAATCGCGGCACGACGCGTGCAAAGGGGAAGGCCGTGGCTCGTACCGCGCTTGTGGATTTGCTGCGCCGCGCCGCTGCGTTGGCGGCACATGCGCGCGCCAGCGGCGAACCGCTCGACGAGGCGATCGCGCGCGAGCGCGAACAGCGCGTCGATCGAGCGCGCCGGCGCTTCCTGCGGCAGTCGCTCGGCGCCTCGGCTGGCGTAATGCTCACCGCCTGTGCGCCGCAGCCGCGCCGCGCGCAGGATCGCGACGACGTCGTCATCGTCGGCGCCGGCATCGCCGGACTCAGCTGCGCCTGGCGGCTGCGCCAGGGCGGCGTCGGCGTGCGCGTGTACGAGGCGCAGGAGCGCATCGGCGGACGCATGCTGAGCCTGCGCGGCCACTTCGCGGACGGCCAGGTGTGCGAACTCGGCGGCGAGCTGATCGACAGCGGCCATGCGCGGATCCGTGCGCTGGCCGCCGAACTCGACCTCGCGCTCGACGATCTCGCCGAGGATCCGACCGCTGCCTACGGCGACATTTGGTTCTGCGACGGGCGCCGCTACGGCGAGGCCGAGATCCTGCGCGCGTTCGCGCCGCTGGCGGACGCGATCCGCCGCGACGCCGACACGCTGCCGGAGGCGGAGATCACGGTTGCTGCGCCGGGCGGTGCCGAGGCGCTCGATCGCGAATCGCTGACGCACTGGCTCGACCGCAACGGCGCGTCCGGCTGGCTGCGCCGCCTGATCGAGGTCGCTTACACGACCGAGATGGGCCTGGAATGCGACCAGCAGTCGGCGCTGAATTTCCTCACCTTCATCGATCCCGGCGTGGATCAGTTCCGCGTGTTCGGCGAAAGCGACGAACGCTTCCACGTGCGCGGCGGCAACGATCGCATCGTGCACGCGCTCGGCGCGAAACTCGGCGACGCGCTGACCACCGGCGCGATCCTCGAGTCGGTACGGCAGTCCGCCGACGGCCGCTACGTGCTCGGCTTCAAGCGCGGCAGCGGCGCCTTCGAGGTGCGGGCGCGCCGCGCGGTGCTGGCCGTGCCGTTCACGACCCTGCGCCAGGTCCGTCTCGATCTCGACCTGCCGCCGGCGAAACGGCGCGCCATCGCCGAACTCGGCTACGGCACCAACGCGAAGCTGATGATCGGTTTCAACGAGCGCGTCTGGCGCACGCGCCACGCGAGCGGCGGCAGCACCTACAGCGACTTGCCGCTGCAGACGACCTGGGAAACCAGCCGGCAGCAGCCCGGCGCGGCCGGCATCCTGACCAACTTCGTCGGCGGTCGTCACGGCCTTGCGATCGGCAGCGGCACGCCGAAGGAGCAGGCCGACATCGCGACGGCGCAGCTCGAGGCGATCTTCCCCGGCCTCGTCGGCGCGCGCGCCGGCATGCGCGAAGCGCGTTTCCATTGGCCGACGTTCGCATGGACGCAAGGCAGCTACGCGTGCTTCACGCCGGGACAATGGACGACGCTGCGCGGCGCCATCGGCGAGCGCGCCGGCGATCTGCATTTCGCCGGCGAGCACTGCGCGTTCGACAACCAGGGTTTCATGGAAGGCGGCGTCGAAACGGGTGAATGGGCGGCGCAGGCGATCCTCGCAGGGCAGGCGGCGCACGTCGCGTGAATGTCGCGGCGTGCGCGCTCGATGGCGCCGTGCCGAGTATGCCGCCCGTTCTTCGCTGCGCGGCGATGCTGTGGTGCAAGTCCCGAAGAGCGGGCCGAGGCGGCAGCGCTACGGTCCGGGACGGTTCTTCGGTCTCGGCGGCCGCACCAGGATGTCCGTGCCGGTCACGATGACGCCTGTCGTCGCGCGGATGCCGCCGGCGTCGATGACGCAGGTCCACATGCCGGCCGTGGCGTCGAGCGGGATGGTGAGCTGGACGACCTGCTCCGTCTGCGATCGCAGCACCAGACCTTCGGACAACGATGCGTTCGCCATGCCGGCACCGGCAGGCTTCGGCGTGGCCCTCTGCTTGATGCGCGGTGCCGCCGCACCCGCATTCAGAACCACCGTGAAGGCGCGCCGTTGGCCCGGCGCCGTATGCCAGATCACGTCGCTGCCCGGCGCGACCACCGCCGGATCGATGTCGACCTTCGGCTTGCCGGCTGCGGTGAACGATACCTCGATCGATGTCGACGGATGGTATTCGACGGCGTGGGTGGCCGAGCGGCGCGAGCCTTTTTTCGCCGGCGCCTTGCGCGCCGTCTTCTTCTTCGTTGCCATGACGCACTCCTGGTCGGTGCTCCGTCCTTCGAGCGGGATCGAGTCCTAACGAGCCGCCTCTTCGCCGGCCTTGTCGACGGCGGCGAAGCGGCGCAGCACAGGATCGGTTTCAATCCTGCTCCGGGCGAGACCTGCGGCAAGCGCGGCCTCCACGCGCTTGCGCGCTTCGTCGATGTCGCCGAGCGCGGCCAGAGTCTGCGCGTTGTGCCGCGCGACTTCGGCGCGTTCGGTACCGAGCGCTTCGGATCGGCTGACCAGTTCGCGCGCCTTCGCCGACTCGCCGAGATTGGCGCGATACCAGCCGAGCGCCGACAGCGCCTTGGCATCGTCGGGCTTGAGCGCGACGTAGCGCTCGGCCATGTCGGCGGCGCGCAGGAACGACTCGCGCGCCTGTGCGGCCGTGGCCGGCAGTGCCTGCAAGGCATCGGCGAGCGAGCCCCAAACGAGGAAATCGCCGGCCTCGAGCGCGATCGCGCGGCGAAACAACGCCGCCGCCGCCGCGTAGTCGCCGACTTCGTACTTGAGTTCGCCGTAGTTGCTCAGCACGGCATCGTTCGGCTGGATCGCGATCGAACGCTCGAACGCCTTGGACGCGTTGTCGCGGTCGCCGACCGTCAGATAAAGACCGCCGAGGCTGCTCCACCAGTCCGCTTCGTCGGGGTTGAGCTCCACCGCCTTGCGGTACGACGCGGTCGCTTCGGCAATATGGCCGGCCAGGTATTGCTGGTAGCCGATTTCGGCATGGATCGAACCGTCGCTCGGACGCAGCGCGAGCGCGTGCTCGAAGTCGGCGAGCGCGAGGTCCTGCCGTCCCTGCGCCGCCTGCGTCTTCGCCATGCCGACGTAGACGTCCGGCGCGAGCGTGGGATCGCCGCGAACCTTCGCGTAGTACTCGACCGCCTCGCTCCACTCGCCGCGCGCGCGATGGAGTTCGGCGAGCGCGAGATTGACCTCGCCCAGCGTCGGGTCCATCACCTCGGCGCGCAGGCAGGCCGCGCGTGCGCGCGAGAAGGCGTCGGCGTCGCGCAGGGCCTCGAAGCGACCGCGTTCGGAGCGGCAGATGCCCGCCTGTGCGCGCGCGAAGCCGGCATCGGCGGCGAGCGCTTCGCTGAAGAAGCCGATCGCGCTGTCGGCGTGGCTGCCGACGTCGGCCTGCTGCAATTGCTGCAGGCCTTTCAGATAGGCCTCGTAGGCCGTCGCGTTCTGCGTCGGCGTCAGCCGTCGCGTCAGCGCTTCGCTGCGGCCGGGCAGCGTGCCGAGCAGCGATTGCACGACTTCGTTGGCGATGTCGCTTTGCGTGGCGAACACGCCGGACATCTCGCGATCGTAGGTATGGCTCCACAGCGTGTAGCCGGTCGCGGTATCGGACAGGCGCGCGTTGATGCGCAGGCGCGCGCCTTCGCGGCGCACGCCGACATCGAGCACGCTGGCGACGCCGAGCCGCGCGCCGAGGGTCTTTGTGTCGACGCCGCGGTTCGCCGGCGTCGGCGCCATCTGCGCGGCCACCGTGAGTCCTTCGACGCCGGCGAGCGCGTCGTGCATTTCCAGCGCCAGTCCCTCGACGAAGTAGCCGTCGTCCTGGCTGCTGCTGAGGCTGGTGAACGGCAGGATCGCGATCGACGCAGGCGGATGCGTCCGCGTCGCGTTGCGCTCCGTCCAGGCGACGGCGGCGATGGTCAGCGCGGCGGCCGCCGCGAGTGCGAAACGGATGCGCCGCTTCGACGCGGGCGCAGGGGGTGCTCGGACATCTGCGGCAGCGTCGGCGTGGGCGGGCGCGGCCGCCGGCGGTGGAGCGACGGCGACCCGCTGCACGTCGCCGATGAAGCGGTAGCCGAGGCTGTGCAGAGTCTGGATGTAGCGCGGATGTTCGGCGTCGTCGCCGAGCACCTTGCGCAGCTGGGTCACGACGCGGTTCAACACGCCCGGCGTGACGTGCCGATGGCCCCAGACGCGGTCGAGCAGTTCGTCGCGCTCCAGCGCATCGCCGCTGCGCTCCAGCAACGCGACCAGCACGGCGAACGCCTTCGGTTCGACGCCGAGTTCGGTGCCGCTGCGCGCGATGCGGTGTGCCGCCGGTTCGACCTCGACGTCGCCGAAGCGGTAGATCCACGCCTGCGCGGTCACGGCACGGCCTCCCCGACGTGTGCGACGACGTCACGATACACCCGGCCGGCCGCGCAAATCACAGAAAACCCGATCCGCGCACGACTTCCGCACGGCTTCCACCCGGTTCCCTCAAGCGTTCCTGCGCGCCGAAGAACAGGCTGGTGTCGCGCGGAATCGCCGCGCCAACCTGCTTCGAGGAGACCGTCATGAACCTTGATCTCGCCGCGCTTCCGTTGCCTTCCTTGTACGACGGCACGGCCGTCCGCCGCCGCCATCATGTCGATGGCTGGGACCTCAACAACGGCGCATTGCGCCGCTTCCAGCGGGCGGCCGAGTCGCTGCGCTCGGACCGGCCGATACCGAGTGTCGACACCATCGCCAGCGCGGCACGCGAACTGACCCGGCAGTTCGGCCGAGCGCGCCGGGCGCCCGGCATCGCCCTGCGCCGGCGCTGCCTGCGTGCACTCGAGGGAATGGCCGACGAGCGCGCGTGGGGCCTGGACGGCGACTTGCGCGCGCGCATCGCGTCGATCGCCGCCTATGCCGCCGGGACGGAGCATCTGATCCCGCTCGAGATGCCGGTGGTCGGCGGACTCGACGATGCGTTGCTGGTCGAGCTCGCGTGGCCTTCGCTGCGCTTCGAACTCGACGACTATCTGAGCTTTCGCCGCTTGCGCATCGAGGAGGCGGCGCGGCGCGGCGCGCATGCGCACGAGATCGGCTACGACCGTGGGCAGTGGCTGCAGGCGCGCTTCGCGGAGCTGGCTGCGATCGCGCGCGCACGGGCCCATGCGCGCGAAGCGTATGCCGGTCCCGCAACGCCGTGTCTGTTCCGCGTCCATTGATGTGTCGCCCATGGTCGACGGGCCACGCACCCACTGCCCGGCCTGTCGAAGTGGTTCGCGGGCTTCGTGTTCCTTCGCCCACCACGATTCGTATCGATCGTCCGACCGAGGGGCTCGGCGCGGCGACGCGAAACGCCGGCACTGCGCGCCCGCGACAGACGTGCGCGCTCCGGCGCGAGAACCCCAGTTCTTGCCGCGCGTGCCCGTCCCGGGCGGCGCGATCGGCCCCGCTCAGGAGCCGTCGAATCCGTCGGCGAATATCACGTCGGCGAACGGACACGCGCCGACCTGGCTCAAGGTGACGCTGTCGACGCCGATCGTCGTGCCCGTGACCGACGCGCCTTGTGCAAACGTGTAGAAATGGAATGCGATGCGGCCCGTGCCCGACTGCGGCATGCCCATCGCGGACGTCGCCGTGTACTGCGTCCACGCGGCCGGATAGCCGCCGGGGTCGGCGTTGGCGTTGATGTCCAGCAGCGTGGTCTGGAAGCCGCCGACATCGCCGGACTGCGGCCCCGGATCGGTGCACGGCTGGCTGCCGCCGTCCATGCACAGCAGCACTTCGAGGCGATTGGGCGCGTCATTCGCACCGGCGAGTTCGCGCGTGTAGAAATCCAGCGTGCTGCCGCTGTCGAACGCGATGTCCGGCGTGATCAGCCAGTCGCTGATCACCGGAAACGCGCCGGATGCGTTGTCCTGGTCGGCCGACGCGTAGCTGTCGCTCGCGCCGGACTGCGCGGGAAACCGCGCGGGAATGCCCTGGAACCAGTCGGTCGTGCCGAGCGGGTCGCTGCGATTGAGGATCAGCCACCCTTGCGATGCGAGCGAGGCGACGTCGTCGAATCCTTCGCTGCAGGTGACCGCCGGCTGTGCGGCGGCGGGCAATGCGATCGCCGAGAACGCGAAGGCGATCGCCGGCATGATCGGAAAGGCAGGCTTCACGGTCCATCTCCTGGGTGGCCACGCTGACACATACGTCGTTCGGGAACGAACAACGACATCGCGCGGCGCGAGATGGAAGCGCGGGTGCGGCGGCGGCTTCGACGAGCCCGCTCGCCGCACCCGCGGGGCGCAACTCAGGGAAGCTCGAAACCGTTGCAGTAGATCGTGTCGGCGACCGCGCAGCCGGGCGGCGGCAGCTGCGTCTGGATTTCGTAGGCGCCGAGGTCCAAGGGGCCGAAGTCGTTCGGGATGTCGGCCAAGTCGACGGTGCGCGTGTTGCCGTCGAGATCGAGCCCGTCGAGCGCCGGCGCTTCGTCGACGCCGGGCGACGATCGCTGCAGGTGGTAGTCGCCATTGGCCGCGTCGACGAACAGCGGCGCGCCGGCGAGGATCCCGGTCCCTCCGGCGAACGAACCGGTGTCGTTGGTCAGCACGTACTGCGTGAACAACTGGTCGGCCGCGCCGGTGAACGCGAGCGACGCGTTCGGCGGCTGGTCGACGATCGAGTTGGTGACCTCGAGGCGATGCACGTCGGCGTAGATGACCGGATCGACGCTGCCGAGCTGATTGTGCGTCAGCGTGCATCCGTGCACGAACAAGCTCGTATTGTCCGCGCCGCCGTTGCCCCAGAGCAGATTCGAGGACATGACGTTGTCGGCGAGCAGGCAGTTCTCCAGCACGGCGCTGGCGATGTCCGTGTCGGCGATCAGCTCGACGAGGCGTCCGCCCTGGTTGCGCCGCGCGGCGAAACGGTCGGCGAACAGTGCGCCGTTGGATTGCACCATCACGGTCGCGCTGCCGGTGTCGGTCGACGTGTTGTCCGAGAAGTCGTTGCACTGCGGACCCGTTGTGCAGGCGACGGCGCCGGCCGGGCGTTGGCACTGCGTCGAGTTGAGGTAGACGATCGAGCCGTGGCCGCCGTCCGCATCGGCGTAGATGGCCGAGCCGTTGCGAGCGACGTTCTGATCGAGGGTGAAGTCGTTCGCGCACACCGACCCGAGCGCGCCCTGGCTCGACGATTTGACGTAGATGCCGCCGCCGGTGAGGCCGGCCGTGTTGTTGGACACCAGCAGCGGGTTGCCGGCATCGGTGGTGTAGAGGTTCACCGTCGCCGCATCGCCTTCGCGCGCGAAGACGGCGATGCCGGCACCGTAATCGGCGGCGTTGTCGTGGATGCGCGCGCTGCCGTTGAAGCTCGCCGGTCCGATCACTTCGATGCCGCCGCCGGCCGCGAGGTCGCCCTGGCCGAGCGCGACGTTGCCGCCGATGTAGATCGGCGGCTCGCCGGCGTCCCATCCGGCGGTGACGGTCGTCGGTCCTTCGATGCGGATCGCGCCGCCCTGAACCAGCGCCGTATTCGGTCCGATGATCAGGTTCTTCAGCATCGACACGGTGGTCGGGCCCGACGGATCGACCGCGAACGCGCCGCCGTAGCCGGAGGTGTTGTCGTGGATCCAGTCGTTCATCAGCGAGAGACTTCCCGCGCCGCCGAAGTAGATCGCGCCGCCCTTGTGGCTCGTATCCATCGAAGCGCCGGTCAGCTCCATGTTCCACAGCGCGACCGTGCTGCTGCCTTCGATCTCGAAGATGCTGTGGCCCGAGGTGCCGCTGATCAGCGTCGTGTTGGCGCCGTTGTCGAACACGTCGCAGCTCGGGAAGCCGCCTTCGATGATGACGTCGTCGTCGGTGACGACGAGCGCCTGATTGGAATAGGTGAAGTTCTGCGCGATGAAGATGTAGTCCTCGCCCGGATGCGCCTTGGCTGCGTCGATCGCGTCCTGGATCGACGTATAGCCGCAGCTCGCGTCGCCGCCGACGGTGTAGACCGCGAAGCCTTCAGGCGCGCTGCGCGCGGCGAACGCAGGTGACGTCGTGCACAGTGCCGCGCATAGCGCCAATGGAACCAATGGGATCGCTCGTGCGTACATGACCTTCCTCCTCGATACCCGCGATTGGGTTGACCTAGGAGAACGGGATTTCTCGCGGGATTTGGACACGCGTCGAGTCAAACGTTGTGTGCCGGAACGTGCGATGGGACCGCTGCATCCGCCGCTTTTGCGCGCGGCGAATAGCGCAAATGAAGACGCCATCCGGCGCGCACGCTCGGCGCGCGCCGGATGGCGGATGTTGGCGTGCGGACGTCAGAGGTCTTCGAAGCCGTTGCAATAGATCGTGTCGGCGACCGCGCAGCTCGGCGGCGGCAACTGCGTCTGGATCTCGTAGGCGCCGAGATCGGTCGGTCCGAAATCGTTGGGGATGTCGGCGAGGTCGACCGTGCGCGGATTGCCGTCGAGGTCGAGTCCGTCGGCCGCCGGCGCTTCGTCGATGCCGGGCGAGGAGCGTTGCAGGTGGTAGTCGCCGTTGGCCGCATCGACGAACAGCGGAGTGCCGGCCAGAATGCCCGTTCCGCCGACGAACGAACCGGTGTCGTTGGTCAACACGTACTGCGTGAACAACTGGTCGGAGGAACCGGTGAACGCCAATGACGTATTCGGCGGCTGGTCGACGATCGTGTCGGTCACTTCGAGCCGATGCACGTCTGCATAGATCACCGGGTCGACGCTGCCGAGCTGGTTGTGCGTCAGCGTGCATCCGTGCACGAACAAATTCGTGTTGTCCGCGCCGCCGTTGGCCCACAGCAGGTTCGACGACATGACGTTGTCGGCCAGCAGGCAGTTCTCCAGCACGGCGCTCGCGATGTCCGTGTCGGCGATCAGCTCGACGAGGCGTCCGCCCTGGTTTCGCCGCGCGGCGAAGCGGTCGGCGAACAACGCGCCGTTGGACTGCACCATCACGGTCGCGCTGCCGGCATCGGTCGACGCGTTGTCGGCGATCTCGTTGCACAGCGGGCCGCTGGCACAGGCGACGCCGTCCGCCGGTCGCGGGCACGACGACGAATTGAGGTAGACGACCGAGCCGACGCCGTCGTCCGCGTCGGCGTAGATGGCCGAGCCGTTGGGGGCGGTGTTCTGGTCGATCAGGAAATCGTTCGCGCATGCCGAGGCGAGCGATCCTTCGCGCGACGATTTCAAATAGAGACCGCCGCCGGTCGCCGTGGCCGTATTGCCGTACAGCGCCACCACGTTCGCGGAGGTGCTGTACACGTTCACCGTGGTCGCGTTGCCGCCGGAGGCGAGCGCGGCGATGCCGCCGCCGTAGGTGGCGGTGTTGTTGTTGAGGTTGGCGTTGACGGTCGCGCTGGCCGGACCGACCAGCTCGATGCCGCCGCCGTAGCCGACGTCGTCCTGGCCGGTCGCGGTGTTGCCCGTGATGTAGGTGTTCGTGTCGGCGACGAGTTGCGCCGGTCCTTCCAGGCGAATGCCGCCGCCCTGGCCGCTGGCGACGTTGTTGGCGATGAGGGACGCATCGAGCGTCAACGTCGCCGCGCCCGACGGGCTCATGTCGATGCCGCCGCCGTAGCCGGCGCGATTGTCGTGCACGGAAACGTTGACCAGCTGCAGCGCGCCGCTGCCGCCGAAATAGATGCCGCCGCCCTTGTGGCTGCCGTCGAGATCGGCGCCGCTGATGTCGAGCTTGCTGATGTAGACCTGGCTGTTGCCCTCGATCTCGATCACGCTGTGGCCGGCTGCGCCGGTGATCGGGATCGGGTCGCCGTAGACCGTGCCGTCGCAGGTTTCCAGGCCGCCGAGGAAGTTGATGATCTGCCCGTTGACGACCAGGTGCTGGCCGGAATAGGTGAAGTTTCGTGCAATCAGGATGCTGTTGAAGTCGGAAGCCGTCGATGCGTCGATGGCCTGCTGCAGGTCGTGGAAGCTGCAGGCGGCGTCGCCGCCGACGGTGAACAGGTTGTTGGCGAGCACGGGCGGCGAGATGCAGGCGAGTGTCGCGGCGAGCAGGCAGGTTGGGGTTGCGCGCACGCGCAACGGCGGACGAACTATCGAATGGATCATGATCGCGGCTCTCCCTTGTCGGATTGGACACGTCAGGAAGAACGCCGCTCGGATTCGGGTTTGGACATGCGGCGCGCGACGCCGATGGCGCGCGCGCGTCCGCCGCCGCTCATCGACGATGCGCGAGCGCCGCTTGAACGGCCTGCAGCGGCTTGCGGTACTGCGGGCCGAGGTTCTCGTGGGCATCGGCGATGGTCGCGGCATCGCTCGCCGGCGCGCGCGCCTTGCCGGCATCGCCTTTCGCGAGGTACGCCGCGGCGACTGCGGCTTCGCTCTCCGCGATCTTCGGGCTGGAGGGATCCAGGCTCTGACGCCGCTGCGCGAGGGCGCTTTCGAGCAACACAATGGCCGATTCCACGTCGCCGTCGCGCATGTCCGCCCGGCCTTCGACGAAAGCGCACCAGGCCGCGAACGGTCGGTAGTACTCGGCGGCGCCGCTGCCTTCGATTTGCCGCGCGATACCGGCGGCAAGATCCCTGGCGTCGGCGGCACGACCGCCGGCGAGCTCGACTTCGGCCACCAGCAGGCGGTCGTTGAGGCTGCGCATGCTGATCGGCGCGGCGGTGTTGCCGACATCGGAAAAGCGAGGCAGCAGCGCCGCAGCCTCGTCGTATTTTTCCTGCGCCAAGGCCAGGCGAATCTGCGTCGCCGTCAAGCCGTCGAAGTCGCCGGAAGGTGGGGCCTGACCCGCCTTCGTGCGGATGGCCTGAGCCTCTTCGAGTGCCGCGGCCGCCTGCGCGAACTGCCCCGCCTCGATCCTCCCCGCTGCGCCGATCTCGAGGAACTGCGCGAGCGTGATCGTTCCGGGCCGGTTGCGCCGGCGGTTGGCGATGGCGTCGTCGATGTCGGCAAGCCCTTCTTCGAACCGGCCGGAACGGATCAGCGCGCCCGCGTACTGCGACAGCACCATCGGCGTGTGGAAGCCGTCGTCGGCGCCGCGCAGCGCAAGCACCTTCCGCTTCGCGCTGGCCAGCAACGCCAGTCCCTCCTGCACGTGTCCGGTGTCGGCGAGCTGGCGTCCGAGGCGCGTTTCGCATTGGACGACATCGACATGATCTTCGCCATGGATCGCCTTGGCCAGACGCAATGCTTCGCGCGTGTTGCGCAAGGACTCGGCGATGTCCGCGTGCAGCGACTGGAGATCGCCCAGTTCCGCATAGAAGCGCGGCAGATCCGGATTGGACTCGCCGTCGATCGCGCGCGAGGCGGCGATGGCGCGTTCGTAGGACTTGACCGCCTCGTCGTCGAGGCCGGCGGTGTTCTCGACGCGGGCCTTGCGCGCCAGCGCATTGGCCAGGCCGGAGTCGTGGTTCAGCGGCAAGGTGTCCCACGCGGCGACGGACTTGCGCGCGTAGTCGAGCGCCAACGCCACGTTGCGCTTGGCGTAGTACTGCGCGTACTGATCGGCCAGCAGTGCGCGCCGCGAGACGTCGTCGTCGTGGTGCTGGTCGAGCGTCGCCTGCGCGTCGTCCAGCAGGGCCTTGACCTCGCTGTCGCTGTTGCCGGAGTGCACCGCGTCCGTCAGCCGCATGCGTGCGTCGAACGATTCGATCGATCGCGCGCCGTGTGCCGCATCGGCCACGTCCACGGCCTTTCGGTAGAGCTGCGCGGCCTGCTCGTCCAGGCCGAGCTGGTTGTGCATGTCGCCGAGCACGATCAACAGGCTCACCTTGGCGTCGGGCGAATCGCCGAGCGCGTCGTCGATCTTCCTGGCGCCTTGAGCGAGCAGTTCCTGCGCCGTCGTATTCCTCGCCTTCGCCTGGTCGCCCTGGTAGCTGGTGTTGGCCTCGAATACGTCGACGAGGAATCCTTGCACGGCTTCGGCCCGGCGTGTCTGTTCGCGCGCGATCTGCGCCTGCTGGCGTGCCACGTGCGCCTGCCACAGCGCGAGCCCGAGCGCGGTGACGATCGCCAGGAGGAACGCGACGGTGGTCAACACGCCGCCCTTGTGCCGCGCGACGAACTTGCGCGCGCGATACCAGCGCGACGGCGGATGCGCCGCGACCGGCTGTCCGGCGAGGTGGCGCTCGATGTCGTCGGCGAATGCGCCGGCCGACGCGTAGCGATGTTCCGCGGCGGACGCCGTCGCCTTCAGCACGACATTGTCCAGATCGCCCCGCAACTGGCGCCGCGTCACCTTCGGCGGCGCCGGCAGCACGCCGGGCTCGGTGTGCTCGCTGATCTGCGAGGAGGGCGTGCGGCTGTCGCCGGGTTCGCGTCGGCTGCCGGTGATCAGTTCGGCGAGCAGCACGCCGAGCGCGTAGACATCGGTTGCCGTGGTGATCGCGCCGCGATTGAACTGCTCGGGCGCGGCGTACGCCGGCGTCATCGCCTGGTGCTGGGTGTGCGTGGCGTCGGCACCGGCGTCGGGATCGAGCAGCTTGGCGATGCCGAAGTCGAGCAGCTTGACCTCGCCGTCGCGCGTGACCAGCACGTTGGAAGGCTTCAGGTCGCGATGCACGATCAGGGCGCGATGCGCCGCCTCCACGGCTCGGCATACCGCGACGAACAGCTGCAGCCGATGGCGCAGGTCCAGGCGCTGCTCGCGCGCGTAATCGGTGATCGGTTCTCCGTCGATCAGCTCGAGCGCGATGTAGGGCACACCGCTGTCGGTCACGCCGCCTTCGATCAGGCGCGCGATGCCGGGGTGGCGCAACTGTGCGAGCGCGAGCCGCTCGCCGCGGAAGCGGCGCTGCTCGTCCTTCGAATACAGGCCTCGCCGCAGCAGCTTGAGCGCGACGGTCTGGGTGACGCCGGACTGCTCGCGCGTGGCGCGGAACACGATCGACGAACCGCCCTCGCCGAGCTTGTGCGTCAACGTGAACGGGCCGACCGCCGAGCCGATCGGCGACATCGCCTCGGCGTCGTTCGCGCTGTCGCCGACGCGGCCGAGCAGCGCATCGAACGAATCGTCGAGGACGCGCGCTGCCGCATCGGCGTCCGCTTCGAGCATGCGTTCGACGATCGCGCGCTGTTGCGCATCGGGGCAGTGCCTATCGAGATAGGCGGCGCGCTCCGCCGTCGGCAGAGCCAGTGCGGCTTCGAACAGTTCGCGCGGTGGCGGCTTCGGATCGGTCATCGCGGATCCCGTCTGCGCAGCTGGGGTGAAACCGATAACGCCGTTTCGCCGGAGGTCAGGACATCATTCCAGCGCCGAATGCAGGAACGCGCGCGCGTAGCGCCAGTCGCGATCGACCGTGCGGCGCGTCAGCTGCAGCAATTCGGCGACCTGTTCCGGCGACAGGCCGGCGAACCAGCGCAGTTCGACGACGCGCGCGGCGCGCTCGTCGACCTGTTCGAGCTGCTTGAGCGCCTCGTCGAGCGCGAGCGCCTGCTCCGCACTTTCGATCGCGCCGAGCAGCTCGCCGTTGCCGGTCATCGTGACCTTGATCCAATCGCCGCCAGCTTTCTGGCGCATGCGGTCGCGCGCGCGATCGGCGAGCAGGTGGCGCATCGCGCGCGCGGCGTACGAAAAGAACTGCCCCGGGTGTTCGAACGCGAGTTCGCGTCCTTTTTCCACGCGCAGGTACAGCTCGTGCACCAGCGCGGTGGTATCGAGCGTGCCGCGGCCGCCGCGGGCCAGCTGGCGACTGGCGAGTTGCTTGAGGCGATCGTAGACCTCGCCGAACAACGCCTGCGACGGCATGCCGGACGAAGCGTCTGTTGCGGTGATCGGAGGCTCGGACATGGCGACCTCGCTGCAAGCGGTCAGTCTAGCGAGCCGGCGCTGCGCTGGCGACCGCGTCTGCGCGATCAGCCGTCGGCACCGTCGACGGGCTTGCGTTCCGGACCGGGCCGTTTGGCGAGCTTGCGCTGCAGCGAACGCCGATGCATGCCGAGCAGGCGCGCGGCCGCCGCGATGCTGCCGTTCGATTCCTGCAGCGCCTGCTGGATGTGCTCCCACTCGAGCCGCGCCAGCGGCGTCATCGTCGCCTCGGCCTGGGCCGGCACCGATGCGCCGCGCAGTACGCGCAGCAACGCCTCGGCGGTGACCGGCTTGGCCAGGTAGTCGTCGGCGCCGCGCTTGATCGCATCGACCGCGGTGGCGACGCTGGCATAGCCGGTCATCAGGATGATGCGCGTAGCGGTACCGAGCTCGCGCAGGGGTGCGATCAGCGCCAGGCCCGATTCCTGGCCGAGCTTGAGATCGAGCAGCACGAAATCGGGGACTTCCTCGCGCGCGAGCGCGAGCGCGGTCGCGCCGTCGTGCGCGATGCGCAGGCGCACGTCGCGGCGCTCGAGCGAGCGCTGCAACGTCTGCGCGTAGAGCACGTCGTCGTCGACGAGCAGGCCCTTCATGACGGCTCGCCCGCGCGCAACGGCAGCCGGAAGGCGACGCGCGCACCGCCGCCGTCGGCAGCCTGCAGCGCGAGTTCGCCGCCGAGCCGCTCGACCGTCGCATGCGACAGCGCCAGGCCGACACCGAGGCCGTGCGGCTTCGTGCTGCGAAACAGCGCGCCGGGCCAGGTCGCGCCGTCGTCGGCGAAGCCGGCGCCGTGGTCGCGCACCGAGCCGATCAGCTGTTCGCCGTCGCTCTCCAGGTGCAGGGCGACGCGCGCGATACCCGCCTGTTCGCTCGCGTCGGCGGCGTTGTCGAGCAATGCCGTCAGCAGGTGTCCGATGCCGGGGTCGAAGGCGCGCATCGGCGCATCGGCGATGCGACCGCTGCGTTCGAGCAGGATCGAAGGACGCAGCAGCTGCCAGCGTTCGACGACGCGTTCGATCGCCGCGCCGAGATCGGTGCCGGCGCCGGCTTGCGCCGCCGGCGCGGCGAGTTCGCGCACGCGGTCGCGGCAGACGTCGACCAGTGCGGCCATCGTCGCCAGTTCGCCGCGCGCGCTCGCAGGCGCCTGTTCGAGCTGATCTTCGAGCATCAAGGTCAGTGTACCGAGCGGCGTGTTGAGTTCGTGCGCGACCGCCGCCGCATGCGTCGCCAGCGCCAGGATGCCTTCGTTGCGCGCGAATTGCTCGCGCAGGCCGGCCAGCTCCTGCTCGCGTTCGCGCAGCGCCTGCGCGAAGCGGCTCAGAAAAAACGTGATCACCGCGACCGAGATCGCGAACATCACCGCCATGCCGGCCAGATGAAGATTGAACGCATCGCCGCTCGCGCCATGCACGTGCGGCAGCGGCTGCCCGAGCAGGGCTGAGGCGGCGTAGCCGATGCAGCAGAGCACGGCGGACGCGATCACCCAGCGTGCCGGGAGCGCGACGGCGGCGAGCGCGATCGGCAGCAGGAAGAGCGGCGCGAACGGATTCATCGCGCCGCCGCTCCAGCCGATCAACCACGCCAGCACGGCGATGTCGACCGACAGGTGCGCGACGACCTCGATCGGCTCGACGCGCCGCAGCCGGCGCACGCGCCAGCTCGCCCACAGGTTGAACAGCGCCAGCGCGGCGATCCCGCACCACAGCGGCAACGGCTGCAGCGGAATCTGCAGCAGGTGCAGGACCAGCGCCACGGTGACCAGCTGGCCGGCGACCGCGAACCAGCGCAACACGGCGAGATTGCGCAGCAGACCCGGCGTCAGCGCAGGCGCGAGCGGAGCCGCCATGGTCTCAACCGTACGCCGGATCGAGGCCGAGGAAACGGCTCACGCGCGGCAGGCGGCGCAGCAGCAGGCGTTCGAGCGCGAACACCAGCAGCAGCGAAAGTCCGAACATCGGCAGCAGCACGGCGATCACCCCGACGAGTGCGAACAAGGCCGCAGCATAGCGCGGCCCGGGCAGCGCACGCGGCGCGCCGAGTTCGCCCTGGCGCCGCCTGCGCCACCACATCACGATCGCACTCAGTGAAACGAGGATCAGGCCGAGGGCAGTGAACAGGCCGAGCGCCTGGTTGAGCCAGCCGAACAGCTGGCCCTCGTGCGCGGCGATGCCGACGCCGATCACGCGATCGAGCAGCGGGCGCTGGTCGAAGTCGACGCGCCGCGTGACTGCGGCTGTCGTCGCGTCGAGCTCGACGGTCGTGCGCAGCGGCCGGTTCTGCGCTTCCGAACGTGCGCTCCAGCCAGCGTTCGCGTGCGATGGCGGCGCGACCAGCACCGGCGCGGCAAGTTCGAGGCCCATCGCGACCGGTACCAGCCGATCGAGTGTGCCGAGGTCGACCGGCGTCGCGCCGGCATCGGCGTGCGCGTGATGCGCGGCATGCTCGTCGGCTGGCGCAGCGCTATTGGCTCGCGTGCGCGCGGCGAGTTCGGAACTGCGGCCCGTCGTCCAGTCCTGCTCGACGCGGGCGATCTGGCCGAGCGCGCGCGCTTCCTTCAGCAGGCCGCCCCAGGATTTCGCCCACGGCAGTCCGGAGAACAAAAGGAACAAGGCAAGAAAGGAGACCCAGAAGCCGGTGACGGCGTGCAGGTCGCGCCAGAAGCGGCGTCCGCCGTCGCCCAGGCGCGGGTAGACGACGCCGGCGGTGCCCGAGCCGCGCGGCCACCACAGGAACAAGCCGGATAGCAGCATCACGATCGCCCACGACGCGGCGAGTTCGACCAGCATGGATCCGCGGTCGCCGAGCAGGAGCTCGCCATGCAGGTGCTGGATGACGTTCATCGGCCGCGCATCTTCGTCGACGACGTGCAGGATCGCGTGCGTGTGCGGATGCACGTAGACGCGCGTCAGCCGGGCATCGTGGCCGACCAGCACGCGCACCGCGGCGTCGGGTGACGGCGGCAGCTCGTAGGCGTTCAAGCGGGAACCCGGCACGGCCGCGAGTGCGGCCTCGGCGATCGCCTGCGGGCTCGCGCGCGCGCCCTCGACGGCGAGATGGTCGTAGGGCCGGTCGAGCCAGGCCTCGATCTGCGGCTTGAACAGGTAGATCGAACCGGTCGTCGCCAGCCACAGCACGAACGGAATGCAGAACAGGCCCGCGTAGAAATGCCAGCGCCAGACCGCCCGGTAGGACGGCCACGCGCGGCGTTCGTTGGCGGTGGCGGCGGACATCGATCGTTCAGTACGTCAGCTTGAGGTCCGCGACGAGGGTACGCTGCGGAAACGGGTGGAACAGGAAATACTTTTCGTTCGTCAGGTTGTCGATGCCGACCGCGGCCGACCACTGCTCGCTGATCTTGTAGTGCACGCGGGCATCGAAGACCAGGAACTTGTCGAAGGCGCCGAACACGTTCGCGGTATTGTCGGTGTTGTCGAGCGTCGAGTATTGCTTGCCGCTGTAGCGGCCGGCCAGCGTGAAGGCCCAGTGCGCGTCGGGCTCGTACGTCGCGACCGCCGTCGCGCGCCAGCGCGGCACGTTCGGCGCATGCTTGCCGGTCGCGGTCGTGCCTGCGCTGCTCGCGAACGAAGGGTCGGACAGGATCGTCGAATCGACGAAAGTCACGCTGCCGGAGACCTGCAGGCCCCGCACGAGCACGTCGTTCTTCTGCAGCACGAACTCGATGCCGCGGTTGCGGATCTCGCCGACGTTCTGCACGAAGCTGACCGGCACCGGCGCACTTTCCAGTGTCGCGGTCTGCGCGACCAGGGCGTTGCGCGTGTTCTCCTGGAACAGCGATACGCGCAGGCTGCCGCCGTCGAGATCGCGCTCGAGCGCGATCTCGCCGCTGCGTGCGCGCTCGGGCCGCAAATCGGGATTGGGCGAAACGAAGGTCGAGCCGGTCGAGACGATCTGGTACAGCTCGCCGACCGTCGGAAAGCGGATCGCACGCGCAAGCGATGCGCGCAGATGCCAGTCTGCCGCAACATTCCATTGCAGCGTCGCCTTCGGCGAGAAGCCGTCGGCGGTCGCGTTGGGCTGGCGGATCGCGGTGCCTGCGCTCAGGTTGAAGCCGTCGCTGGCGCGCCAGGTTTCGTAGCGCAGCCCGAGCGTCGCCAGCCAGTCCGGTGCGAATGCCCACGCGTCCTGCATCCACAAGGCTTGCGTATCGGTCTTGCCGCGGCCGGCAGTGAACAGGCTGGTCGCGCTCGCGCCGTCCTGCCACGCGGTGGTGTTCCAGGTCGGATTCTTCAGCGTGTATTGGTCGGCATGCAGACCGAACGTGATCTCCTGCCCGGCGCCGACACGCTGCGGCCGCCAGATGCCTTTGAGATCCAGCGTCGCCCAGTTCGTGCCGCCGAGATCGGCGCGGCGCCCGTTGTCGCTGAACGCGGTGCCGCTGCCGACCGCGGCCGGCGACAACTGGCGGTCGCGCAGGAAGTCATAGTAGCTGACGACGGCCTCGCCGTCCCATGCGCCGCCGCTGTCGGTCTTCAGCGCGAGGCCCTGCATCAGGTGTTCTTCGTCGAGCTTATAGGTATTGCTGGCAAAGCCATTGGCGCCGCCGAACGTCGCCTTGCCGTCCGCATCGACGAGGTAGGTCTGCGCCTTCGAGTTCGCATCGTTGCGCCAATAGCCGACCAGGTACGTCGCGTGCAGCCAGGGCGCGAAGTCGTAGGTGAACTTGCCGTCGAGACTCGTCATCAGTGTGTGCAAGAGGCCGCCGGCGCCGAGCACGTCGGCCGGCTGGCCGAGCTTGTTGCTCGCGATGATCGCGCCGCTCGTGCCTGCCGGCGGCGTCGCCGCGGTGACGTACGACAGCGGCTGGCTGAAGCTGTTCTGCAGGTTCGCGCCGACGAACCAGGAGAAATCTCCCTCGCGCCCGCCGAACGTCGCGCTGGTCTGGCTGGTCGGATAGTCGCCCTTGGTGCGGTACTGGCCGAACGACTGCAGCGCCTCGGTCTGCTCGACGGTGAACTCGGTCTTGTCCGGCACGCGCGTGTCGATATGCATGACGCCGCCGATCGAGTTGCCGGCATAGGCGGCCGAGAACGGTCCGTACAGCATCGTGATGCTGCCGATTTCCTCCGGCGAGACCACGCCCCAGCGCGGCGCGCCGATCGTGTTGTTGTTGGCGATCAGCGCCGAGATCAGGATGTCGTCGACATAGACCAGCGTGCGCGCGCTCGACCCCACGCCCCACGTGCGCGTGGCGAGCACCGGCTGGGTATCGCCGTAGTTGCGCTTGCGGATGAACAGGCTCGGCAGGTATTTCGCCGCGTCCTCGACATCGACGGCGTTGATGCGCGTCTGGACGTTCGCGGCATCGACCGTCGCGACGCTCGCCGGAAACGCCGGGGTTTCCAACGCCGACGACGTCCCGGTCACGGTCACCCCGGGCAGCGGGCTCGGCGCGCCGATATCGGCTGCGTCCGGCGTCGCCGCGGCGACGGTGTCGATGCCGTCCGCCGCCCGCACTACGCCCGCCGACAAGGCCGCGCACAGGCCGAGTGCGAGGCGGGGCGTCCAGGTGCTTCCGTTCATGGCATGGGGTCTCCAGTTCCCGGCGGAGACGGGCGATGCGTGCCCGCCGCCATGCCGGCGCGGCGCGCACTATGAAAATGCGCGCCGGCGCGAACCAGTGACCGACTGACGCAGGCGGTCGGTTTTCCGCCTGCGTGGGTGGAGCCGAAACAAGCGCCTGGGTGTTATTCCGCACCCTCCGAGCCGATCTGGAACAACACCGACAGCGCGATGCTGCCGTGTTGCGTCGGATCCTGCGGATTGGTCGAACCCGGAACGCCGGGATTGAGATCCGACGCGGTGTCGTCCGGAGGAAACAGGACCAGCGTCTGCAGGAACTCGATGAGTTTGCCCTGGCCGTCGTCGCCGAGCGCGACGAACGCGTTCTTCGAGGCCGCGGCCTCGCCGTCGTGGCGCAGGATCACGTCGCGCAGCGTGACGCTGCGGCCATCGTGGCCGTAAGGCGCCTTGGTGCCGATGCCCCACAGCGGCGACGTCATGAACTGGGTCACGATACTGCCGTCGTAGTTGCGCTCGTGGAATGCGGCGCCGAGATCGTGGCGCTTGAAATCGGTGAACAGATTGGAAACCGCGAACGGCAGGCCCTTCGGCACGAGCTTCGGATATGGATCGCCGTCGGCGACCACCTCGAACAGCGTCGTCGCCGACGCGTAGAGCTGGTTGAAGATGCCGCGCGCGGCGTCGTAGCGCGTATCGAGGTCGGCCACGCGGCGATCCTTCTCGATGTGGAAGTTGGCGATGTGGCAGCTCGTGCAGCCGGTGCTGTCCATCAAGGCGCGCCCTGCGTCGCTGCGCGCGGTGCTCCTGCCGAGGCCGGGCTTGAAGTAGTTCAGCAGGTAGGTCTCCATGTAGTCGAGCAGGGCCGGGTCGATCTCGTCGACGACGGTATCGCCGTCGGGGTCGGCCGTTGGATCGCAGGTCGGCGGCCGCTTGATCGTGTCGAGCGCCGGATCGAGCCGCAGGCCCGCCGGCGTGGTCACGGCGACCGGCGCCGTGGGATCGCTGGCCGCGCACAACACCGGGTCCGGCGATTGCAGCCCCATCTCGTCGTTGAACGCGCCGACGGCGAACGCGCGCAGCGAGAACTCGCGCCCTTCGGCGAAGAACGGGCGCACGCGCAGATCGGCATTGACGCCCTCGACGCGGGACGTGTCGAACGTATGATCGGGCAGCGCCTTGATCCAGCCGTAGTGGACGCCCTTGCTGACCAGCGGCCGTGAGACGGCCATGTGGCTGCCGACGGCGAGGCCTTCGGCACGCTTGCGCTGCGCGCGCAGATCCGCGGTGATTTCGTCGGCGAGCATTTCGCGCAGGCCCGCCCCGAACAGGTGCGGCGCGTTGCGGCTGTCCGGGCGCGTCACCACGTCGCCGCCGAAGCCGGCCGAGCCGCGCGGGCGGCCATGGCAGGACGCGCAGCTGTCGCTGAAGCCCGCGCCGAGTGCGGCATCGGCCATGATGTCGCCGCTGGAATCGAAATTCACGCGCGGCCCGACGCCTTGCTCTTCGGTGAACTTGCGCTGGAACAGCTGGCGCCCGCGCCGCACGGCGCGGGCCGGGTCGCGCGCGATCAGGTACAGCGACGAGCCCGGCGTGGTGTCGTCGCCGCGGCCGCTGCCGATCTGCTGCTGCAGCGACTTTGCGATCGCGCCGCCGGCGATGTGCGGGGTCGTCTGCGTCACATCGGTCAGCTGCGCCAGCGCGGCGCTGGGCGGCAGGGCAAGCAGCGCGACGCCGATCGATGCGCGTACGACTGCGGCCAGCCGTCGTGGCATTGCGTTCATGGTCTTCCTCCCCGGCGCGCGGGTGTGCGCGCTTATCGGATAGAACGCCGAAGCGCGGCCACTTCAGACACGCGGCGGCGCACGATTCGTCGCAGGCCGCTGTGGGCCGCATCCGCGCTTCGTGTGGGGCCGGCCGGCGCACGCGGCAGACGGGTGCGGCCGGCATCGGATGGCGGCGCGCTGGCCGCCGCAACGATCCTGCTGCCACAATCGCGGCATGCTTCCACAAGCCGACTGGCCGCGCGCGACGGCCGCCTTCCTCAACGAACGCCTGTCCCGTCTCGAAGCCGCCTGCCGCGAGGCCGGGGTGCCGTTTCACGACGACGCCGGCGTCGACGACCACCTGCAGCGCGTCCTGCTCGCCAGCGACTTCGCGTACGAGAGCTTTCTGCGCGATCCGCGCCTGCTCGGCCCCGAGTTCCTGCAGCTGATGAGCGATCCGCGCCACGCCGACGCGCGCGCAGGCGCACTCGTCGATGCGCACGACGACGAACTGCGGGCGGAGTTGCGCCGCTTCCGCCGGCGCGAAGCGCTGCGCTTGATCTGGCGCGACGTCAACGGCGCGGACCAGGTCGAGACGACCCTGGCCGGCGCCTCGGTGCTCGCCGAAACCTGCATCGAGGCCGCCTTGCGCGGCGCCGAGCGCCAAGTCGGCGTACGCCACGGCGTGGTGCGCGATGCGAACGCGTTGCCGCAAAGGCTGATCGTGCTCGCGCTCGGCAAGCTCGGTGGCGGTGAGTTGAATTTCTCGTCGGACATCGACGTCGTCTTCGCGTTCTCCGAGCACGGCGACAGTGACGGTGCCCGCTCGCTCGACGCGACTGCGTATTACACGCGCATCGGCCAGGTGCTGGTGTCGCTGCTGGCCGATCACGACGCCGACGGCTACGTCTACCGCGTCGACCTGCGCCTGCGTCCGTTCGGCAGCGCCGGCCGCGTCGCCTTGTCGTTCGCGGCGATGGAGCAATACTTCCAGCGCGAAGGCCGCGACTGGGAGCGCTACGCCTGGATCAAGGCGCGTCCGGTTGCCGGCGACCGCGGCGCGGGCGCGCGCCTGCTCGATACGCTGCGCCCGTTCGTGTTCCGCCGCTACCTCGACTACACCGCATTCGCCGGCCTGCGCGAGATGAAGTCGCTGATCGATGCGGAAGTCGCACGCAAGGACCTGGCCGATCATCTCAAGCTCGGTCCCGGCGGCATCCGCGAGATCGAATTCATCGTGCAGCTGGTGCAGCTGATCCGCGGCGGACGCGAACCGACCTTGCGCGCGCGCGGCCTGCTGCCTGCGCTGGCCGCGTGCGAACAGCTCGGTTTCATTCCCGCGGCGCGCGCGCAGAAGCTGCGCAATGCCTACCGCTTCCTGCGCCGGCTGGAAAATCGCGTGCAGATGTTCGCCGACCAGCAGACGCACGAGATCCCGGCCGACGCGGCGATCCGCGAGCGGCTGGCTCTGGCGCTGGCGCGCGCCGATTGGGCGACGCTCGCCGCCGAACTGCAGACGCATCGCGCCGCGGTGTCGGAAGAATTCGGCGCGCTGATGGCGCTGGAAGCGCGCAGCGGCGCGCAGCAGGAACAGGCGCATTGGCCGCAGTTCTGGCGCGCGCTCGCGGCCGGCGAGGAGATCGATGCGGCCAAGCTCGCGGCCGCTGGTTTCGCGCCGCCGGAGGAAGCGATCGCCGGCCTCGAGGCGCTGCTCGGCAGCACCGCGCTGCGCAACATGTCGGCGCGTTCGCGCGAACGCCTCGATCGCGTGATGCCCGCCGTATTCGCCGCAGCCGCGACGCAGGCCGAGCCCGTGCGCACGCTGACGCGTCTGCTGCAGCTCGTGCTCGCGGTCGCACGGCGTTCGGTGTACCTCGCCCTGCTCGACGAACAGCCGGCTGCGCTGAAGCGCCTCAGCGCGGTCTTCGCGGCGAGCGCGTTTCTTGCCGAGCGCGTGATCGCGCATCCGCTGCTGCTCGACGATCTGTTCGACGATCGCGTCGACAGCGCCGCGCCGCGCCGGCGCGACCTGGAAGACGAGCTCGCGCGTCGCCTCGCCACGCTCGACGGCAGCGATGCGGAAGCGGAGATCGAGCTGATCCAGGAGGAACGCCAGTCGGCGCTGTTCCGCATCGGACTGGCTTTCCTCGGCGGCCGGCAGGAAGCGGTCGCGACGGCGCGTGCGCTGGCGGAAGTCGCCGAGGTCGCGCTGGCGGCGGTGCTGCGCGTGGCCGAACGCGATCTCATCGCGACGCACGGGCGCCTCGGCGGTCGCGTCGGCGAAGGCAGTGGACTGGCCGTCATCGCGTACGGCAGCTTCGGCGGTGCCGAGCTCGGCTTCGGTTCCGACCTGGACCTGGTGTTCGTCTACGACGGCGATCTTGCACAGGAGGAATCGGACGGCGCCAAGCCGCTCGACGGCGCGCGCTACTTCGCACGCCTGGCGCAGCGCGTCGTGCACCTGCTCGGCGTGCTGACGCGCGCCGGCCGTCTCTACGAGGTCGACGTGCGCCTGCGTCCCGACGGCAGCAAGGGCATGCTCGTGCTCGGCTTCAGCGCGTACGAAGGCTATCAGCGCGAACGCGCGTGGACGTGGGAGCTGCAAGCGCTCGTGCGTGCGCGCGCGGTCGCCGGCGATGCCGCGCTGGCGCGCCGCTTCGCGCACCTGCGCAGCGACCTGCTGGCCACGCCGCGCGACGCGGCGACGCTGCGTGCGGACGTCGTCTCGATGCGCCGGCGCTGGCGTGCCGAACGCGATCGCTCCGACGGCGGGCTTTTCGATCTGAAACAAGGTGCCGGTGGTCTGGTCGACATCGAATTCCTGCTGCAGGCGCTGGTGCTGCTGCACGCCGGCACGCATCGCGCGCTGCTGGCGAGCGGCAATTCGGCCGAGCTGATCGGCGTGCTCGCGCGCGAAGGTCTGCTCGGCGAGGCTGCGGCGGCGGCACTCGCCGACGCGCATGCCGACCTGCTCGCGCGTGCGATCCGCTGCACGCTCGACGGGCGGCCGCGCGTCGTCGCGCGCGGCGACGCGATCGAGCGCGCGGCGCAGGTCGTGCGCGACACCGCTTCGGCGTGCGGCTTCGACTGGACTTGAGCGGCACGGACGCGGAAGGGGACGCCGTTCGCATCGGCGTTCGGCAGCGGATTTCGGCAAGCGCAGGCAGCGATCATCGGAGCGACGCATGCAAGAGCACGGTACGCACGATCACCCCGAATGCGATGTGATCCTCAAGGGCGGCATCAGCAGCGGCGTCGTCTATCCGCGCGCCCTGGCCCGGCTCGCCGAGCACTATCGCCTGCGCAGCCTCGGCGGCGCGTCGGCCGGCGCGATCGCCGCCGCTGCCGCTGCCGCGGCCGAATACGGGCGCGCGCAGGGCGGCTTCGAGCGCCTGGCCGAACTTCCGGAGGTGCTGGCCGAGAGCCGTGACGGCGAAGCGACGCGTCTGTTCCGCCTGTTTCGGCCGCAGCCGTCGACGCGGCGGCTGTACGCGCTGCTGGTCGCCGGCCTGATGCCGGAGCGGCCGCGCTGGGGACTGGCGGCGCTGCGCTGGCTGTTTGCCGCGATACGCCACTTTCCGCTCGCCGCTGTTGGTTCGCTGGCGCTCGCGGTGCTGTCGCTGTGGGCGCTTTCGGCGCACGGCGGCGCAGCTGCCGGCGGCTTCGCCGCCTTGATCAAGATCGGTGTCGCCGCGCTCGTCGGGCTGGTGATCTTCCTGTTGGCGCTGACGACGGCGATTGCCGTGCATGCGCTGCGGCGCGTGCCGGCCAACGGCTACGGTCTGTGTACGGGCCTCGGCGATGCGGACACGTTGACGCCGTGGCTGCACGCGACCCTGCAGTCGCTGGCCGCGCTCGATGCCGATCGGCCGCTGCGCTTCGGCGACCTTTGGCGCGGCCGCGAGCCGCCAGCAGACTATGTCGCCGATGCGGCGCTTCACGACGCGCGCCTGCGCCGCATCGACCTGCGCCTGATGACGACGGCGCTGAGCCAGGGACGGCCCTACAGCTTTCCGCTCGATACCGAGGCGTTCTGTTTCGACGCCGATGAAATGCGTGCGCTGTTTCCTGCGGTCGTCGTCGACGCCCTGATCGCCGATTCCCCGGAACGTCTCGAAGAAGGTCCGTTGGCCGGGCGCTATCGCCTGCCGGCGATGGTCGACCTGCCGGTGATCGTGCCCCTGCGCATGAGCCTGGCGTTTCCGCTCCTGCTCGCCGCCGTGCCGCTGTGGCGGCTGCGCGTCGATCCCGATGTGCATGCGCGCGGCCGCTGGCTGCACGTCGCCGAGAAAGTCTGGTTCTCCGACGGCGGCATCTGCAGCAATTTTCCGATCCACTACTTCGATGCGCTGGTGCCGTCGCGGCCGAGCTTCGGCATCAATCTCGTCGACGCGCGCTTCGTGCCGGACCCCGCGCAGGATCCGGCCGATTTCGTCTGGATGCCGGACCACAACGGCAGCGGCTTGACCAGCCAGGTCGTCGAGATCGAGCCACGCGGTCCGAGCTTGCTCGGCTTCCTGCGCGCGATCGTCACGACGATGCAGGACTGGCCGGACAGCACGCAGCTGGCGATTCCGGGCTACCGCGACCGCATCGTCGCCGTGCGCCTGCGCGCGGAGGAGGGCGGCCTGAACCTGCGCATGGCGCCGGCGCTGATCCGCCGCCTCGCCGTGCGCGGCGAAGCGGCGGCGCAACTGCTGCTCGACCACTACGCCGGGCGCGATCCGCCGCGCGGCATCGTGACCGGATGGCGCAACCACCGCTGGCTGCGCTATCGCGTCGCGATGCGCGTGCTCGGCGAGGCGCTGGAAGACCTGCGCACCGTCGAAGCGGCGACATCCGGCGGCGACGCCGCGCTGGAGCCGATGCACGCCGACCCGCCGAGCTACGACTTCCGTTCGCAGCAGCAGCGCGAGGCCGCGCTCGCCGCCTACCGCCAATTGCTCGCACTGGCCGGCCGCTACGCGCAGGTGCGCGAAGAACTCGGCTATCCGATCTTCGATCACGATCCGCACGATGGGCCGCGGCCGCGGCCGGAGCTGCGCATCCGGCCGCCGCTGTGAGGCGGCCGCGCGAATGCGCGACTGCAGGTAAAAAAGTGTTTTTTTGAACTAATCGATAACGAGAAACAGTAGACTTCCGCCCAGCGGAGATCGGCGGTGTGGAATCCGGGTGGAGGCCCAGAGCTTGCTTGGCGGCGCATGACGCCAAGCCAGGCGGAGCATCGTGCGTAACGGTGGGCTAGGGGCCTTCGAAAATGAGCAATGCGGATCCGGGCGTGGCAGCGCCCGTTGCAGTCGAATCCGGGCGTGCCGCCGGCAGCTGGCTCGCGCGGGTGCCGGTCGCGGACGCAGTCGATCGGCGCAACGCGCCGATGTTGCAGATCGTCTTGCTGCTGCTCGCGTCGCTGCCGCCGCTGATGTGGGCGTATCGCATTTTCCTGAGTCCGCTGCCGTGGCGCGCCGGCGAAGCGGCCAGCCTGGCGATGAGTCTTTTCCTGAGCGCGATCGCCGTGGTCAGCTTCGTGCTGATCCGCCGCGGTCGTTTCCGTCCGGCCACCCGGCTGCTGCTCGGCGTCGTCATGCTGTTGATGCTGTTGTCCTACGCGGACGCCGGCTACTCCGCGCAGGAGTACGAACGACCGGTGCAGGCGGTCTGGATCGTTCTGGCCGGGCTGATCGTCGGACGCCGCGCACTGTGGTCCATGTACTTCTGCCTGATGCTCGCGTTTGCGCTCGGCGTGGCGGTGGATATCGCGTCGGGCAAGAATCAGGACGCGTGGTCGGACCAGATCATGAGCGCCACGATCGCCGCCGTGATCTTCCTGCTCGTGGCCGTGGTGGTGGACCGCAGCGTATCGGCGCTGCGCGAGAGTCTTGCCGAGGCGACGCGCCGCGGCGACGAGCTGGAGCACGTGAACCGGCGCCTCGAAGCGGAGATCGTCGAACGCGAGCGCGTGAAAGAGCAGCTCGTGCATGCGCAGAAAGTCGAAGCGGTCGGGCGCCTCGCCGGTGGTGTCGCGCACGACTTCAACCATCTTCTGAACCTGATGCTCGGCTACGCGCAGCGCGGCCGCAGCACGAGCGACATCGACACGGCAAAGGCCGCGCTGGGCGGCGTCGAGTCCGCGGTGCAGCGCGCGGCGGCGATCGTGCAGACCCTGCTCAACTTCAGCCGGCGCGAGCCCGCGCGACGCGAGATCTTCGATGTCGCAGCGGCGCTGGTCGAGATGCGTCCGATGCTGCAGCAGTCGTTCGACAGCAGCGTGCGTCTTCGTTTCGACATCGCCGAAGGCGTCCACCGCATCGCCTTCGACCGCACGCAGTTCACATTGATCGTGCTGAACGTCGCCTCGAATGCGAGTCATGCGATGCCGGACGGCGGCGAGTTCCGTGTCGCCTTGCACGGCAGCGTCGGCGACGACGTGGTGATCGAATTCGCCGACGACGGCCAAGGCATCGGTGCCGATGTGCTGCCGCACATCTTCGAGCCTTTCTTCACCACCAAGCCGCGCGGCAAGGGCACCGGCCTCGGTCTGGCCGTCGCCAGGAATCTCGTCGAGGAAGCGGCTGGCCGCATGGACGCGCAGAGCGAACCGGGACGCGGAACCCGTCTCCGGTTGTGGCTTCCACGCGCATCTCGCGCCGACTCGTTGCAGGAGGGCGGTTCCATGACGGCGGCCGTTGCCTAGAGCAAAAGCTGAAAGCGTTTCTTCCCACGCGCCCCGCCGAGCGCCCGTTCCAAAGGTCGATCATTCATGCAAGCCAGTGTTGCGATCCTCGAGGACGATATCGCCCTTCGTGAGGACATACTCGTGCCGCAGCTCGGCACGTTCGGGTTTTCCGTGGAGGGATTCGGAACGTCGTCGGAACTCTACCGACGCATGCTTTCCGTGCCGTTCGATCTGCTCGTGCTCGACATCGGACTGCCGGACGAGGACGGGTTCGACGTCGCGCGCCATCTGCGCGCGACCTCGCCGATCGGCATCGTCACGTTGAGCGGCCGCGCGGCCAATGCCGACCGCGTGCGGGGGTTGACCGAAGCGGTCGACGCCTGGCTGGTCAAGCCGGTCGAAATCGACGTGCTCGCGGCGACCCTGCACTCGCTCGCGCGGCGGATGCAGCTCGCCGCCGCCGTCGAGGAAACAAGCGAAATCGCCGGCTGGCGCCTGCCGCAAGGCAGCTGGCGCCTGCACGCGCCGGACGGACGCAGCGTGCTGCTGAATCTGCTCGAACGCAGTCTCATGGCGCGCCTGCTCGCCCGACCGGGGCAACTGGTCTCGCACGCCGAGCTCATCGTCGAGGTGGCGGCGAGCGGCGAGAATTTCGATCAGCATCGGCTCGAGATGCTGATCCACCGCCTGCGCCGGAAAGTGGAGCAGCATCTCGGCGAATCGCTGCCGCTGCGATCGGTGCGCGGCCGCGGCTACGTGATGCTCGCGACGGACGAGCGCCGGCGCGACGGCTGAGGTGCGTCGATGCACCTTGAGAATCCATCGGCGGCTGCGCCGGCGGTTCTGGAATGCGGATTTCACAATGTACACATGGATACGCCGGTCATGGCAGCAATCTGGCCGGATGAGGCGGCGTGAGCGAACGTGAGTGAACGTGAGCGAACGCAAGTTTTCGTGAGTGATTTCGTCGCGCCGATTCTCTAGCCTATCTGCGCGCTGAGCCGCCGAGCAGCCGCACCAATAGCGCAATTCCGAAGCAGGAGGGCACCCGCGAGTATTCGCGGGCGTCGGATATTGCGTGGGCACGACACCAGGCCTGGCGTCGCCATGGCCGCTCGTCAGCGAAGACATTCGACAGGGGAAGGCCATGCGCGGGATCGGCGAAACCACCACTCGGTTCTTGGTGCGGGAGGCGTTCGGCACTGCGCCTTCCATGGCGAACGGCTCGAGCGCGCCTGGCATGCATGCATCCGCGGCCGCCGCCGATCGGGCCGGCGGGCGTCGGCGATCGCGCTGCGCAGTGCTCGTGCTGCTCGCGGCAATAGGCTTTGCCGGCGGTGCAGAGGCGACTACGCCGGGCACGCCCGGCGTGCCGCAACCGCCGACGGGCGTCTATCAGGAAGACTTCCAGAACCGGCCCGGGCCGGCACCGATCGTCAGGCTGACGGGCTACACGGGAACGACGGGGCAGACGTATACGGCCGATGCCGTGTGGCTGGCATCGTGCAACGGCTGGATCGCGTCGGCCAACGAGTCCACGACGTCGGCCGCGCAGATCGCGGACTGCGGCGGTGCCCAGGCCACCTGGAACAGTGCGCAGCAGCTCGCCGATGCACTGGGATTGTTCAAGGGCGAGTCGGCGACGGACGCGGCGAACAACTACGCGGTCTCCGCTTTCACCGCCGCGCCGAACCCCGGCGTCGGCCACGTCGAATTCCAGACCGCGACGAACGTTCCTTTCGTCACCAGCAATCGCTTCGTCGCGTTCAGCGTCGACGTCGCCGCAGTGAACTGCACCGTGTCGGCTCCGCTGCTGCAGTTCTACCTGCTCAACGGCAGCGGCACGGCGACCGCGGCGGGAACTCAAGTCAACGCATGCACGAGTACGCAGAGCGTCGGCGTTCCGGTACTGGGCGCCGCTCCTGCAGCTTCGGTCAAGGTAGGAACGTACACGGCGAACGGCGCCGTGCTGATCAGCGGCAGCTCCATCGGCGTGCGCATGATCAACAACAACGGCAGCGCGACCGGCAACGATCACGCATTCGACAACATCCAGATCCTCGACGTATCCCCGCAGCTCGACAAGTCGTTCACTCCGACGACGACGCTGCAGGGCGGCACCTCTGCGCTGAAGTTCACGATCACCAACACCACCGACCTCGGCGCGAAGAACGGCTGGTCGTTCACCGATACCTTGCCCGCGGGCTTGACGGTCGCCGCTCCGGCGGCGACGACGACCTGTCCATCCGCCGTCGTGACGGCGGCGGTCGGATCGGGATCGATCACCGTATCGGGCAATCTTTCTGCCGGCATGGCGTCCTGTACGGCGACGGTGAACGTCACCTCGGGCACCGTCGGCACCTACAACAATGGTCCCGGCAATGTGACGGGCGTCGGCCTGAATCCGCCGGGATCGGCGACGGTGTCCTTCGTCGCCTTCGATTTCGGCGATGCGCCGGACACCTACGGCACGCTGCTGGCGAGCAATGGCGCGCAGCACGCCGTGCCCGGCTTCAACGTCGCCGCAAAGACCGCACCGCTGATGATCGGTTCGCGCATCAGCATCGAAGCCGACGGCCAGCCGAGCGCAGGGGCTTCGTCGGACACGTACGACGACGGCCTGACGGCGTCGGGCGTGACCTTGACGCCCGGTGCGACGACGGCGCAGGTCACGCTCACGGTCGTCAACGCGAAGGCCACCGCCGCCACGCTCGCCGGCTGGATCGACTTCAACAACAACGGCATCTTCGAGCCCAGCGAGCGTGTCCAGGTCGCGATCCCGGCCAATACGAATTCGCCCACGCCATTCACCCTGAACTGGACCGGGCTCGCGCCGCTGCCGATCAGCTTCACCAGCTTCGCCCGATTCCGCGTCGCAACCAACGCCGCCGACGTGGCGCTGCCGACCGGTGCGGCCGCCGACGGCGAAGTCGAGGACTACCGCGTGCCGCTGGTGTCGCCGTTCGGCAGCTGCGACACGCGCGCATTCTTGTTCCAAGGTACTCCGAGCGATGTCTTCTCCATCGATCTGGTGACCGGCGGACCGACGCAGGTCGGCAGCAACATCAGTCCGGACAATATCAACGCGGTCGGCTACAACCCGCTCGACAACTATATCTATGGCATCGACGGCACGACGGGCGCCATTGTTCGGGTCGGCGCGGATTTCTCGGTGCAGTCGCTCGGGATTCCGAGCGGCCTGCCAGTCACCGCGTACAACATCGGCGAGTTCGACAACAACGGGCACTATTGGGTGACCACGTCCGCTGCCGGCGCCACGGTCTACGAAGTGGACCTGAAGCCCGGCTCGCCGACGTACTTCCAGATCGTCACCGCGCGACCGACCAACGTCATCGCCGGTATTGCCGGCGGAGCGGATTGGGCTTTCAATCCGTTGGACGGCTTTCTGTATCGCACGCCGACGAATGCGACGTCGGGCCGCGTGCTCCTATTTCGTTACGACCGCGCGACGGGGCAGCAGACCAATTTGGGGCCGGTCGCGGGCATCGCGGCCGACACGACGATTTTGATCGGCGCGAACTACTCCGATGCGGCGGGATTCATCTACGCCAGCGACAACACGTCCGGCCGCATCTTCCGCATCAATCCCACGACCTTGAGCGGAGCGTTGCTGTCGACCGGCCCGCTCAGCGGCACCAACGACGGCGCGCGCTGTTTCAACGCGCCGGTGCCGATCGATTTCGGCGACGCGCCCGACACCTACGGAACGCTGCTGACCAGCAACGGCGCTCGTCACAGCGTGCCGAACTTCAACGCTGCCGCGAAGACGGCGCCGCTGATGCTCGGCAGCCGCATCAGCGTCGAAGCGGACGGACAGCCGAGCAGCGATGCGTCAGCCGACCTGTTCGACGACGGCCTGGTGCCGGGTAGCGTGTCGCTGCTCGCCGGCGCCACCACGGCCAGTGTGCAGATCAAGGCCGTCAATGCGAAAGCGACGGCGGCCACCTTGGCCGGCTGGATCGATTTCAACAACAACGGGGTCTTCGACGCGGGCGAACGCGTGCAGGTGACCGTGCCGGCGAACACGACGACGGCAACGCCGTTCACGCTGAACTGGAGTGGTCTTGCGCCGCTGCCATCCGGCTTCGCGGCCGCCGCGCGCTTCCGCATCGCAACTACCGCGGCGCAGGTCGCCAATCCCATCGGGGCCGCCGGTGACGGCGAAGTCGAAGACTACGTCGTGCCGGTCACCTTGCCGGTCGTCGACTGCTCGACGAATCCGTCGATCTTCAATACGGCCTACAACAGCGTCAACGGCGGCATTCTTCCGGTCGGCTCGCGCGACCGCAACTGGGATGCAGGCATCGGTGCGGCATCGGGGGGACCGACCACGGTCGCCACCTGGATCGACGCGTACGTGACCGGCAACGCCGTGCCGGGCGCGTGGGCGACGTCGCCATTCGGAAACGCAGACTGGATTTCGTTCTATTCGAATGCGGCGCAGCCCGCGGGCACGAACGTCGACGAATATCACCGCTTCCGCTTCACGCTGGATCCTGCGGTGGTGCCGTCGTCGTTCTCGCTCGGCATCGATTTCTACGCCGACAACTCCGTCTGGGAGGTCTACGTCAATGGCGTGCCGCAGAGCGGCCTCGTCGCCGGCCTGCCGCAATATCCGACCAATCCGTATTTCTCTCCGGGCTTCTCTCCGGGCAACCAGGCGCACCTGACGCTCAACCGCAGCTGGCAGAGCGGCACGAACGAAATCGTGGTGCAGGTCAAGAGCGGTCCGGGCTTCGTCGGCTTCCTCGGCCAAGTCACCTCGACGGGCCTGTGTCCCGCCCAGGTCGGCGTCACCAAGACTGCCGATCCGCCGGGCGACCTGACGCCGGGCGGCACGGTCACCTATACCGTCACCGCGACGAATACGGGCCTCGTGCCGGCGACGAATACGGTGATCAGCGATCCGCTGCCGGCAGGCATCGCCTCAGGCAACTGGACCTGCGCCGGAAGCAGCGGGGCGGTGTGTCCGAACGCGAGCGGCACCTTGCCGCTCAATCAAACCGTCGCGACCTTCCCGGGCGGCGGCGTGCTCACCTACACGATCGTCGGCCTCGTCGATGCGAATCCGCCGGCGAGCGTCGCCAACACCGTGAGCGCCACGCCACCCGGCAACAACGGGCAATGCTTCCCCAACAACACGGCGCCGCCCTGCACGGCGACGGTCACCAATCCGCCGGTGCCGATCGTGTCGCTCGAAAAAACGACTACGGCGACGCAAGCGGTGCCCGGCGGCGCGCTGACGTACTCGCTGACGCTGCGCAATACCGGCAGCGTCGACGCCGACGGCACCACGGTCAGCGATCCCGTGCCGGCCGGACTCGACACGGTGACCTGGACCTGCACCGCGACCGGTGGTGCGATCTGCCCGAACGACAGCGGCACCGGCGCGATCAACGAGACGGTCGCGACGTTCCCGGCCGGCGGCCAGCTGGTCTACACGGTCACTGCGATCGTCGATGCGAATCCGCCGGCGAGCATCATCAATACCGCCTCGTCGACACCGCCGGGCGGCGGCCTCTGCGCGGACGGCACCGTGCCGCCGTGCACCGGCACCGTCACCTTGCCGGCCGCGCCGCAAGTCAGCATCGTCAAGACGGCCAGCCCGCCGGACGTGCTGACCCCGGGCGGCACGGTCACCTACACGATCACCGTCAGCAACGACGGCAGCACGGCAGCGCCGAGCACGCTGGTGCGCGACGGCTTCCCGGTCGGCATCGATTCGGCGACGTGGACTTGCGCCGCGACGGGCGGTGCGGCCTGTCCGAACGCGGCCAGCGCAGGTACCGTCGTGCCGCCGGGCGACATGCTCACCGAGTCGATCCTGACGTTCCCGCCGGGCAGCGTCGTCACCTACACGATCAGCGCGACGGTGTCGGCGACGCCGCCGGCTACCGTCGTCAATACCGTGAGCGCGTCGCCGCCCGGCGGCGTCTGCCTGCCGGCGAACTCGCCGCCGCCGTGTTCGAGCACGGTCGTCGTTCCGCCGGTGCCGGTCGTCAGCGTCACCAAGACGGCGGACGCTTCGCTGCTGATCCCGGGCGGCACGGTGACCTACACGGTGACGGTCGCCAACACCGGCAGCGTCGATGCGGACGGCACCCTGGTCAGCGATCCGATTCCGGACGGCCTGACCACGCCGTACACGTGGACGTGCGCCGAAAGCGGCGGTGCGCTTTGCCCGAATGCGAACGGAGTCGGCGCGATCAGCGAATCGATCACGACATTCCCGCCCGGCTCCGCGGTGGTCTACACGATCACCGCCACCGTCGTCGCGAATCCTCCTGCGCTCATCGGCAACGTCGCCAGCGTCACGCCGCCCGGCGGTGTCTGCGCCGACGGCAGCCAGGTGCCTTGCACCGGTACGACCGTCACGCCGGTCGCGCCGCAAGTCGGCGTGACCAAGACCAGCGCCGATCCGAACGCCGCTCCGGGCGGCACGGTGACGTGGACGATCACGGCCAGCAATCTCGGCAACGCCGGCGCCGACGGCACCTTCGTCAGCGATCCGCTGCCGGCCGGCATCGTCTCGTCGACGTGGACCTGTGCCGCCAGCGGGGGCGCGGTATGTCCGAACGCGAGCGGCAGCGGCGGCATCGCCGAGACGATCGCAGTCTTTCCAGCCGGCAGCGCGGTGGTCTATACCGTGATCGGTACGGTCGATGCGACACCGCCGACGAGCATCGCCAATACGGTTTCGTTGACGCCGCCCTCGGGCGGGCTCTGCCTGCCGGGCAATACGGTGCCGCCATGCACCGACGACACGACGACGCCGTCGGCGCCTTCGATCGCCATCGCGAAGTCGGTCGCCGACGCGAACGCGAACGGCATCGCCGAGCCTGGCGAGACGCTGACCTACACGATCACGCTGACCAACAGCGGCGGCAGCGACGCGACCAGCTACGGCGTGACCGATCCGCTCGATGCGAATACCGTCTTCGTCAGCGCGACGAACGGCGGCAGTGTCGCAGGTGGCGTCGTGACCTGGACCGGACTCACGGTTCCCGCAGGCGGTACGACGACATTGACCGTCGTCGTCACCGTCGCCGATCCGTTGCCGATCGGCGTCACCACGATCGGCAACCTCGTCTATCACACCGGCGACACGCCGCCGGATTGCACGCTGATCCCGCAACCGGCGAACTGCACGTCGATTCCGACCGCCGCGCAGATCGGCACGGTCAAGGCCCTGACCGGCGAGAGCGGCAGCGAGCCCGGCATCGCCGAACCGGGCGAGCAGCTGACCTACACGATCACGCTGACCAATACCGGCGGCAGCGATGCGATCGGCTACGCCGAGAGCGACCAGCTCGATCCGAACACGACGTTCGTCAGCGCGAGCAACGGCGGCGTCACCGCGGGCGGCATCGTCAACTGGACCGGCCTCACGGTTCCGGCCGGCGGCTCGCTCGCATTGACCGTCGTCGTCACGGTCAACACGCCGATCCCGCCCGGCGTCACGCAGCTCGGCAACGTCGCCTACCAGACCGGCACGACGCCACCAGCATGTCCGCCGGCAGGTCCTGCGTGCGTGATCACGCCGACGGCGGCGCAGGTGACGACGACGAAGGCGCTGACCGGCGAGAGCGGCACGCAGCCCGGCATCGCCGAGCCCGGCGAGCAGCTGACGTACACGATCACGCTGACGAACACGGGCGGCAGTGCCGCGACCGGCTACGCCGAGAGCGACCAGCTCGATCCGAACACGACGTTCGTCAGCGCGAGCAACGGCGGCGTCGCCGCGGGCGGCATCGTCAACTGGACCGGCTTGACCGTTCCCGCGAACGGCACGCTCGCGTTGACCGTCGTCGTGACGGTGAACACGCCGATTCCTGCGGGCGTCACGCAGCTCGCCAACGTCGCCTA